>Ga0307516_10000245_pt1 | contig 69896 bp, 67 predicted proteins | sample 19_EM_MG_FD_203310 | JGI IMG/M metagenome (GOLD analysis project Ga0307516, IMG submission 203310) | Populus trichocarpa ectomycorrhiza microbial communities from riparian zone in the Pacific Northwest, United States - 19_EM | ecosystem: Host-associated > Plants > Roots > Unclassified | place... | reverse complement strand
ACGGTCGGGCTGATGCGACCCGGCACGTTGTTGTAGAGCACCACGCCAGCGGCGCCGGCCGACTGGGCGTTGAAGGCCTTCTGGTAGAAGCTGCAGGTGCCGCGGCGGACCAGCGCGACGGTGCCGTTCAGGCTGCCCGGGGTCAGGGCGGCGCAGGCGTCGGCCGTCGAGGTGACGGTGCCGGTACGCGACATCGGCTGGGTGCCCGAGGTCGGGGCGGCCGGGGCGCCGGTGGCGGGGATGTAGCCGGTCGGCGTGCTGTCCGGCGACACGAAGAATTCGTTCAGCTTGCTGTGCGTGTTGTCGAACGACGCGACGCCGATCACCTTCTCGCCGACACCTGGCGCGCCAGCGGCGTACAAGCCGCTGGTGCCGCTGTTGCCGATCGAGGCGACCATCACGACGCCGGCCTTGACCAGGCGGTCAGCGGCCTTGGCGCTCGGGTACTCGGGCCATTGGAAGGACGAGCCGATCGACTGGTTGACGACCTGCATGCCGTCGGCCAGCGCCATTTCCATCGCCGCGATCATGATCGCGGAGTCGGTCGAGCCGGCGCAGCCGAACACGCGGTAGGCGCCGAAGGTGACCTTCGGCGCCACACCGGTGACGCCGCCGTCGGCGCCGACGATGCCGGCGACGTGCGTGCCGTGGCCAGCGCAGTCATCGGGGTTGGCGTCGGGCACGGCCACCGGGTTGGTCACGGCGTCATAGGCGTCGCCCACGAAGTCGTAGCCGTACTTCACGCGCGACGACGGGAACGGGGTGCTGCCCGGGGTGCCATTGCCGCCAAGTGCCGGATGGTCGATGTCGACGCCGGTGTCGATGATGCCGACCTTGATGCCGTCGCCCTTGATGCCCATGCTCTGCAGCACGTCGGCACCGGTCATGGCCAGCGCGGTGTCGAGTTGCGGCTGCGTCGGGCCTTCAGCGCGGATCGGCTGCGGCGCCTGGATCACTTCAACCGGGTACATCGCCTTCACGCCAGGCAGCCGGGCGATCTTGGCGCGCTCGGCTGCGTTGGCAACGACCGACACGCCATTGAACAGCACGTCGAAAGAATGGCGCTCCTTGAACCTGATGCCGGCAGCCTGCGCCGCTTTGCGGAACGCGGCCTTCTCGCCACGCACGGTGTCGAGCTTGGCGCCTTCGATGGTCGGCACGCTGTTGAATTCGACGAACCAGTGGTCGGTTTGCTCCGCGGCCTTGGCCGGCACGGATTGCGGCGCCGCGTGGACTCCCCCCACAACCAGCGTCAGTGCGGCTGCGGCGGCAGTGGCCAGCAGCGTTTTACGAATTTGCTTCACTCACTCGCTCCTCGAAATGCTTGGCGGCGGCGGGTGGCCGAACGCCAGCGATGAACAACACGGTCAGACTCGCCGCGGCTTCTGGCCACGGCGGTCACCAACACGCAACAAGCAAGCCAGCCCGGTGCGCAGAGACAAACGCCCGAGACTTGGCCGTTGGCAAGTCAGAGTGCCGATGCTGGAGACATGCTGTTACCGCGTCGATCGGGCAATCCCACGGCGTTGATGGTTCTTGAAGATTCAGGCCGGCCGATTGCTAAGGCGGTCGCCAACACCCCACGCCGGCGGACGCCGGTGAGGCCCCGCACAATGCGCCGGATGAAAGTCGTCAGCGTCAACACCGCCCTCGCGCAGAAGGTGCAGATCAATGGTCGCGAGGTGCTCACTGCGATCGGCAAGCGCCCGCGCAGCGGCCAGGTGGCCTACCGGCCGATGGGGATGGAAGGGGACGAGCAAGCCGACCTGTCGGTGCACGGCGGCCTCAGCAAGGCGGTTTACGCCTACCCGCTGGAGCACTACGCGTTCTGGCGCACGGTGCGGGCGCAGGCGCGCGCTGCCGGTTGGGAAGACGAGCTGCCGCCGCCCGGCGCAATGGGCGAGAACCTGACCATCGACGGCCTGAACGAACGCCAGCTGTGGATCGGCGATCAGTTGCGTTTCGCCGATGGCGGCGTGCTGGTGGTCAGCGAGCCGCGTTTTCCCTGCTTCAAGTTCAACGCCGCGATGGGATTGCCTAATGATAGCTCGCCTATACCTTCAATGCGGGCGTTAGCCCATCGGAGCGAACCATCACATGGCAGGTCTTGTTTACAGCTACTTTCGCTTTTCGGATCCTCGGCAGGCGGCCGGTCATAGCGCCGAACGCCAGATTGCCTACGCCAAGCGCTGGGCTGAAGAGCACAACATGGTGCTCGATGAATCGTTGACGTTGCGGGACGAAGGCCTGTCGGCCTACCACCAGCGTCATGTCAAAACGGGGGCCTTCGGCGCCTTCCTGGCCGCCATTGAAGGCGGACGCATCGAGCGCGGTTCGGTTCTTGTCGTGGAAGGGCTCGACCGGCTCAGCCGCGCCACGGCCCTGGACGCGCTGCCGCAACTGACTCAGATCATCAACGCGGGGGTAACGGTAGTCACCGCGAGCGACAACAAGGTCTACAGCCGCGAGAGCATCGGCAACTCGCCGATGGACTTGGTCTACAGCCTGCTGGTGATGATTCGTGCCCACGAAGAAAGCGACACCAAGAGCAAGCGGGTTCGAGCAAGCCTGTTACGTCAATGCGAAACGTGGATGCAAGGTGAACGGCACGGCCGCATCTGCAGCGGGAAGGATCCGGCTTGGGTGCGATGGAACGCTGGTAAGTGGGAACTCATTCCCGAACGAGTAGAAGCGGTTAAGGCAGGGCTGGAGTTGTACCGGCGCGGCCATGGTGCCCGCGGAATCGTGACTGAACTTCGAAAGCGCAAGCTGCACTTGACCGATCGCGGGCCGCAGGCGCTGCAGATCTACCGCTTGATCAAGCAGCGTGCGCTCATTGGCGAGAAGGAAATCGAAGTCGAGGGTAAGGTGTTTCACCTTCCCGGGCACTATCCTGCTGTGCTGACTCAGGATCAATGGGACGAGATCCAGACGCTGTGCCAGCAGCGCGGCCGCCGTCAGGGCAAGAGCGAGATGCCGAACATCTTGACGGGGATGCGCATCACTGCCTGCGGCTACTGCGGACACACGATGAATGGGCAAACGATTGCGAACCGCAAACGCATACCTGATGGACGAATCCGCGAGTGTCACCGCCGGCTGATGTGCACAGGACTGCTGGTCGGCAACGGTTGCCCGGTTTCCAGTTCGTGCTGGATGTCCACCGTCGAACTTGCTGTGATGAACTATTGCTCGGATCTAGTCAACCTGCGATCGCTGTTCGATGCGGATCGAAGTGCCGTTCCGCGAGCCCAGTTGGTAGAACAGCAGAAGGCTTTGACGGATCTCGACTTGCGGCTTCAGCACGTCATGGCAGCCATTGAAGCCGGAGGGGGCACTGCGCCCACAACACTCGTCAAACGTATGGGCGAATTGGAAGCTGAGCGCGCGCAAACCGCATCGGCAATTACTCAGCTTGAGCGAGAAGTTGCTGCGGCTTCGCGCTCAAACCTTGAGGACTCTCATGCCTTGTGGCAGAGCCTCAGAGATGGTGTCGAACAGCAGGACCCTGAAGCCCGACTCCAAGCGCGCCAAATGGTGGCGGACACCTTCGAGCGCATCACGGTGTACTACAAGGGGCTGCGCCCAAGCGAGACACCAAAGGATGTGATGGACATCGATCTGCGCGCCAAGGGAGGTGTCTCCAAGATGCTGCGCGTTGACAAATACGGTTCGCTTATCTCAGGCGAGGTGGTGGACGCGACAAGCGACGTGCCCCTGCCGGCGGCCGAGCGCGTGAAAGCCCGGGCTGCCTCTGGGAAAACATGCGTGTCGCGATCGAGTCCGATCCCGCCCCCTGGGCAGAATCTCTTGGCCTTGATGGCGACGGAACGCAGCCCCGCAAGTTGAGGTCGATGACCGATATCTTCGCCAGTCCCGGGAAGGGGCCCCAAGTGGGAACCCTGTCCTGACAAACCGCATGTGGTTTGAATCGGCCGTGGTGCCCTGGGCAGCCAACGCGCGAACAGAACCCTATCCTGTGTATGGTTCGGCCCGCGCCCAGCTCAATCTCGCCGTCCGAGACGCAACAGGCCGGGCGCCCTAAGTACCCTGTCGCCGTAGCTCGGCCTAAGAAGCCCTTCGCGTAACGAAGAAGGGGCGGTCTCGCCCGGCACCAACGACGCCATCGGTCCCGCATATTGGGCACGACTCGCGCCGTCGTTTGCCGACCAGGCGAGACATGGATCCGCCCTTGGCCTTGAGAAAGGTCCGCTGCTCGTATGCCGACTCCGAGTGAGCAAAGAGCCCAGTTACATAGCCTACGAGGGCTTGCATGCCGCGCCCAGCGACCTCCATGTTGAAGGCGAGCATGGATGGTTGGGGGTCGTCAAACCCACGCAGGTAGCTACCGGCAAGTTGGCGTTCGTGTTTCGGCACAGATTCGGCGGCGAGCCTCGATGGGTCGATATGCCCGGTGCAACATAGGCACGGACTACCAGGTCGCATCAGATTGATCCGGCCGACCTCGTTGACCACTGTTCCCATCGAATCAACAGAGAACTGCACACCCAGGTCAAGCAATGGGGTGAGGTACTGGTGACTGAGTTGGTTGAGGTAGGCGCGCGACGTTGTGTTGTCCGTGCAAACGATGAGTATGTCGGCGCCGATCAGCCAGGGGAACGCGTCTTCACTCTCCACGCTCGCAAGCAAAGGGACGATCCGCGCCGTCGGCGCGTGGTGCTTCGCATAGTCGTGAGCGAGGCGAACCTTTGGTGTTCGAAGCACGTCACTTGGCGAGCATGCGGGCACGCGCGGCGGATTCGTTGTGTCGAGTAGTTGGTCATCGACGAGGACAACCGAGCGCGCTCCGTGGTGCACCAACGCCAATGAGACCAGACTACCCACGCCGCCGGCCCCGGCGATAGCGAACGTCACCTCTGCCAGCCTGCGCTGTCCTTCTTCGCCCAACAGGAGCGCCTGCCGTCCGAAGGTAGGGTCCAAAGGCCCAGCTTGGCGGACGCATTGCCCCCAGGCAGACCCGTCCACAACAACGAACGAATCCAACTTCGCCTGGTTGCCGTCGGAAAGGTAGACAAGACCAGCGCACTCGCTCGCGTCGCGTGACCACACGAGCGCGAGGTGTTCCTCTTGCGTCGCGCGCCGGTGGAAGAACCGAAAGGAGCGCGAATTTCCGACGTGATCTGCTTTGGAGAATGCAACCCCTTTTTTGGTCATGGGATGGATGTGCACCATCGCGATGACCCTGTTGTCGGACTTGGCTCGCTGGGCCACGCGAGACATCGCCCCAGGTGATACCGAAGCAATGTCCTCGGCTCTGGCAAGGTAGTCGTCGTCCCACACCTGAAGGACTTCGTCGGCCAAGTAGATGACCGCTTCAGCGGCCTCTATTCGCCGGCAAAGAACGAACGCAACACTTTCCGAAGGCATCGCCGCCTGCAGTAAACCTGCGAGGCGGCGATGAAGGTCAGCGCGCACGCGCATGATGTACTTCATCGCCACCTCCTCAAGCGGCCTGGCCGAGGCGCATGCGCGCGAAACGCATGTGCGTCAGGAGGTTGTCTGCTGCCGGATCCCATCGGTGCCCAGGTGGATAGTGCCAAGAGAAGCGCTGCCAAGCTGTGCCGCAATAGTTCTCAACGCAGTCTGCGTTGGCCGGTGCCCGGCCATCGACAAGCCGTAGGTGAGGAGACACCCAGAACATGTCCATGGCCGAGAGCGGGTAACCCTGGTGCGCGTGAATCAGCACGTCGACGGCGTCTCGGTCCCAGTGATGAGGGAGAGGGACGTCCCGAACTACGATGAAGGCACGCGACTCATCATCGGTCCGGTCCACCTTCCCGTACCGCTCACGCAGCCGCGCAACGTCACAGTCAAGGGGTGACTCATGCCCAACGTTTCCACACGGGCCCGTGTAGTAGCGGTCGTCTCCTTGTACGAGCACGCACATCCCAGGCAGCAGCTGGGCGTCGGGCACGTCCTTGAGTTCGACGAAAACCCCATCGCCTGATTCGAAGTTGGGGTCGAGCGCCGCGATTTGCTCGTATGTGAGCTTGGCCTGATGGAGCGCCCTGTCCGGAGGCAGCTCCTCCTCGTTCATCACCGGCCGGAGCGGCGTGCGAAGACAGGGGTTGCTGTCCACCGGACAGGGGCCCTGCCCAATTGAGAACCTCTCGCCCCCGCCAATAACGATGTGCTCTCCGATCGCGACGGGAATGTCGCGCTCATCCTGCAGCTCGAGGAGTAGGTGGTTGGCTGTCGGATCGACTTGACTCAAGCCGTAGAGATCCGCGCCTTTGAAAAGGCCGCGAGTAACCTCGAGGCGGTCGCCCGCCACATGAATTGCCGTGTGCATGAATGCTTTCCTTGACATGAACTAACCCAGGCACCCCCAAAAGAGGCACCAAGAAAGTTGCTTGACGCTTGGGACAACACGCTGCACACTCTTGGCTCTCACACCGGCATGGCAACATGTCGAACCCAAGGCAAGCTCACTAGCTTGCCTTTTCCATTACGGGCTCATCATTGCGGCTCCTTTCCGTTTGTTCTTGAAGCCTGTCGCGTACTGCTCGATAGGCCAAGAGACAGGCGCCTTCAGCTCCCCGGCGCGCTGAAGTTGAATGGCCCGGTTGCAGGCTGCCTCGCGGCTGACGCCCATCGTTTGAACGTAGCTTGCCAAGGCGCCAGGGGCGCCGAAGCTTTCGATGGGCATGAGTAGCTCACCCGCGAATTGACTCGCCTGCCACTCGCTGTTTTCCCACGCAGGCAGCTCGGCGCCCTTGGGGCCTCTGTGATGCACGGCAACATGCCGATGCAGAAGGACATGGCCACACTCGTGCAGGACTGTCAGCCTTGCCCTACCGAAGTTCGACACAGCGTCCTCATAGACCCGCTGTAGCAGTTCGATGACTGGGCCCTGCGGCCAATGGGGCGTTCCGTCTGGAAAGGCTCGCGCCTCCAGCCGGCCGGGCAGGCTTTCAACGATTTCAAGATCGAAGTGCCTGACAAGCTGTGGCATGGACCACTCAAGAAAGAACAGGACCGGAAACGGCTCGCCCCGAGTGAGGCCCGATCGCAGCCGAATCCCAGTCGCCAGCGCCCTGATGTCTCGAATCCGCAAGGGTGGCACCTTGACGCCGTGCAACCAGTCGCTCATGACTCGTCCTTGTCGTCGAAGATTCTTTGCATCTCTCGCAGCTGGCGTTCGGAAAGATCAGGAAGCATTCGCGCAAACGCATGCGCCGTCTCGAACGCCAGCGGCGTCACCTTGGACGGAATAGCGACCTGTGTCGCCGAGTTCCGCACTGCATCTCGCAATTCCGCCTTCTGCGCAACGCTCAGCTTCAGCTTGGCCTCAAGGGCGCTCACGAACTCAGGTTTGGGTGTGCCCTTCTTTCCATGCTCCAGTGCGGAAAGGTAGGCAGATGACACCCCCATCGAGTCCGCCATGTCCTTCAGAAGCAGACCCTGCTCTAGCCGAAGCTTCCGCATGAAAAGTCCGAACGGTGTCATCGAAAAGCTCCTCGTGATGGGTAGGGTGGCAAGCCCTGGTTCTCCGTGCCTGAGGTGAACTCTACGCCGTCCCTGGCAACTTGTGAACCACTTTTTGGTTAATTTATTGCGGCGAGCAGGGTGTGGTGATAAATTGTGTCTAGAGCTAGACTCTAAATATGGCGAAACCTGCCGGTCGTTCCGAGGTTGTTGACTCCCTTGAGGTGCCGGCTGTAGCCCGCATTGCGGGCTTGAGCGTCCATATGGTCAACTACCTCTGCCGCCACGGCATCGTCGAGCCCTCAGCTGGGGACCGGCGAGGACGCGGGGTAAGACGCAAGTACTCGTACGCCGACATGCTGCTCTTGCGAGTTGTGGCGAAGCTACTGAACCAAGGCACTTCGGTCCTACGCCTGAAGAAAAGCCTCACGGAACTTCAGGCCCGTGGAAGGACAACGCAGGACCTGGTGACGAAAAAGTTCGTCGCTACCGATGGCCATAACCTCTACTTCGAGGACGGCGGCATCTTGGAGCTGCTTGACTCAGGTCAGATGGCCTTCGCCTTTGTGCTAGAGCTCGGATCGATACGCGACGAAGTTCTTGAGAAGATTGAGCAGAGGGCTAACGCATGACAGCGCGCCTTCAAAGAGACCGCCGTTCAGGGGGTCACCTGCTGCCCCAGTCAGCAGAAATCCGGAGCCCAAGATGAGCATTTCCAGCTACCAAGTTCATAGCAGCGGCGCATTGGCCAGGCGCTTCGCGTCGCTAGTCGCTTCCTACATGGACGATCCGACTGCAGCTAAGAGCGAGACCGCCAAAGTGCCGCTGGAGAACGTGTATCGAATGCTGGAGATGTTCCGCTATGACGCGTTCGCCGACGACAGCCGCCTTGGCGTTCTTGCGCTGGAGACGCTCGAGGGCGATCGGCCCGCGTCACGAGAACGGGGCAGCCCCTGGCATACCTCGATCGCCCAGGCGTTGGATAGCGCCCTCATGGCGGCCTATGGCGCTCAAAAGTCGAAAGAGGAAGCAGTGGTGGAACTTCAAGATAGCCTTCGAAGGCTTGCTGTGGAGGGCGCGGTGGATGAACCCAATGCCCAGCACGCAAGAACGTTCTTCTCCACTCTGCGTGCTTCCCTAGCCTAGCGCAATGAACGCGAGGGACTTTCTCAAGCAGGAGCATGACAACGTCAAGCAGCTTCTTGAGCAGTCCCTTCGCTACGAGTACGGCTTCGAAGGCAGCCAAGAGTTCTTCGAGGAGTGCGGCACCCGCCTGTCCTTCATCTCGCAATGGTTGGGCAGTCCAGATGAGCTCGTTGCCGATGACCTCGCCAACATTGGGTATCAACTCAACGAGCTATCCAAGCTGATCTGCCGGATTGAGCGCTCCTCTCTCGGCGAGTACTCGTGGCCCTTTGTTGAAGAGCTGAAAAAGCTGGCGACAGGGATCTGCACGGAAGACGGGCTCGAGGGTCAGTACCCACCAAAGATTTACGTCCTAGCCGGTGGTGGGCTTGACGCCTATCGGATCTATCCAGAAATGCGCCGCCCGATGGCGAGCCGCCGCAGGCTATTGACCATCGTCTTTCCGAAGACACTCAAGCACTTTGTGCTTCTGCACCCGATCTTGGGGCACGAGATTGGTCATGCCCTGTGGGGATGCACAAAACAGCAAGCCCATCTCGTAGGCAAGGTGCTCAGCGTCTTGAAGCGGCTCGGCGGAAAATTCGAGTCGGAAGACGTGACCGCCGTTCATCTGTTCGACTCTCAAGCTCCCCATGATGCACAGGCCGCGCTGGCCGCACTGGCCAACCTCAGAGTCGATGAGGCCAACTTCTTTGGCCAGTGGGCTAGGTGGGAGTTTTGGCTTGATGAGATTCTTTGTGACCTGGTTGGCCTTGCGACATTCGGCCCGAGCTTCGCGGCCGCTCAGTGCGGCCTTTTGAGCACCCTAGATCCAGCTGGGGTGACTACCGGACGAATGCATCCGCCCGTTGGATGGCGAATCAACCTCGTGCTTCGGGCCGCTGAGCTGCTCAACCTCTCTGAGCCTCCCCCAGACCCGCACCCGCTTCGTCAGAGCTTTCTGGCCTTCTGGGATGAGCTTCAACGCTTCAGGCGACCAGAACCTTGGTTCAACGTATTCGACGACAACCAGATCGTCGATGCGCTGGACGGCATCTTCCAGCTACTGAACCAGTACCCCCCCTCGGGGTATCCGAAAACAGACTTTGATGCCCTAGGTGAGCTCGTGCAACAGCTCGCCAATGGAGTCCCTCCGATAGGGTTTCACATGTCAGAAGGCGGCGCTCCGGTCTGCAGCCGAGTCGATTTTCGTCACATCGTCTACGCCGGCTGGATATCGCGGCACTCTCTACAGCCGCACTCGTTCGACATCACCAATCGCCTGTGTGAGCACGCCATCATGCAGCAGATCGCGATTGACACCGCAATGAGTCAGCCATGACTGGTGCCTTGTCTCGCGGCTCAATAATTGAGCGACTGCTGTCGGGTGATCTGGTCGTCTCCCCGATTCTGTCGGAGGTCCAACTAGGGGCTTCGTCCGTTGACCTACGAATGGGTACGGTCGCACTCATGGCGCGCGCCGGCTCGCAGTCTCACGTCGACCCGGCCGCCTACCTAAGTGGCAATGCGCATCAAGCGGCTCAAACGCGCCAACAGAAGCATGAGCGCTTCGAAGTCCCGTTCGGCGCCACATTCTTGCTGCACCCTGGCTCGCTGGTACTAGTGCCCACGCTCGAGTGGGTCCGACTGCCGAAAAATCTGCAAGGAGTGGTGACGGCGCGCTCATCGTGGGCGCGTGAAGGCCTAAACATCGCGACCGCAACCCTCATCAATCCTGGGTATCAGGGCATCATCACTCTGGAGTTGGCCAACTTTGGCGAGATCCCCATTCGCCTATGCCCCGGGCTTCGAATCGCGCAGCTCGCCCTCTACACCCTGGCTACATCGGCCACGTTTGATGCAACCCTGGCTGGGCAGTTTGATATGAGCTTCTCCCCGCGTGCCGGCAACATCGCCGATGAGGATGAAGTCTTCATCAAGCGAACACTGCGAGCAGGCCGAAGCTGATCAAAGCCGGCGGCGTTGAACGGTCTGGCAGCCATACCCCTCAATGGCTCGGCGGTATCCACGCTGGTTTCCATCCAAGGCCCCAGCTAACGCGCCCACGATTCCCAGCGGCCGCTGGCAACCATCAACGGCTTAGCGCCGCCGTTTGGTTACGTCATCCATGATGGACGACACCGTGTGCATGCCCCCACTGGGCAACAGTTTCCCTGACGCAATCTTTCGTGACCTTTAGATACACTTTCCCAACGACGTGAAGCTATCAAAAGGGAGCCCCCATGAGCGAGCAAATTTCTTTCGAGACCAACGATTTTGCGAGCAACCCAGAGCCTCGTTGTCCTTGCGTTTTGCTACTTGACGTCTCTGGGTCAATGAACGGCCGCCCACTAGACGAACTCAACGCCGGACTCACTGTCTTCAAGGACGAGCTTGCAGCCGACGCTCTTGCCATGAAGCGCGTCGAAGTCGGCATCGTCACGTTCGGTCCAGTCAAGATCGAGGCACCGTTCACCAGCGCCTCAACCTTCTACCCACCCACGCTGCAATCGCAAGGCGATACGCCTATGGGCGCCGCCATCATGCAAGCGCTGGACATGGTTCGAGACCGCAAGCAGGACTACAAGGCCAACGGCATCTCCTACTACCGGCCGTGGGTGTTCCTCATCACTGACGGCGGCCCAACCGATTCATGGCGCGCGGCGGCTGACGCCGTTCACGAAGGCGAAGCCTCCAAGCAGTTCGCCTTCTTCGCCATCGGCGTCAAAGGCGCCAACATGGAAGTGCTAGGCAAAATCAGCAGCGCTCGCGCGCCCCTATCCCTCGATGGCCTGAAGTTCCGCGAACTCTTCAGCTGGCTGTCCAGTTCTCTTCGCTCGGTGTCGAGGTCTACTCCCGGCACCGAAGTCCCTCTCGATTCGCCGAAGGGTTGGGCGTCTGTGTGAGCTGGCGAGTCGTGGCCGCGTCGGAGATTGGCACCTCCCACGTCGCGAACGGCAGCGCCTGCGAAGACAGTTGCTGGGCTCAGGTGGACACACTCTCCACCGGTCAGCCACTGCTTTCGATCTTCGTTGCTGACGGCGCGGGCAGCGCCGCCAAGGGCGGAGAAGGCGCTGAGCTCGCCATTCAGGCCGCCGCCGATTTCCTTGCCGACAAGGTCACTCACGGGGAGTTCGGTCTTAGTGACGCGCTGGCGACCGAGCTGGTCGTTGCTGTTCGAGAGCGCATCTACGCCAAGGCGGAGGCCGATGGCATGAAGGCGCGTGACTTCGCCTGCACCTTCCTCGGGGTACTGTCGTCGTCGCTCGGAACGCTGGTTTTGCAGATTGGGGATGGAGGCGTGGTCCTCGACGTAGGGGCGGGCCTGGAGGTTGCGGTTGAGCCCATGAGCGGCGAGTACGCCAACATGACTCACTTTGTGACCGATGAAGACGCCATCAACGTGCTGGCCACAAAGACCTACCCCGAACCAGCAGTGCGCGTAGCGGCCTTTAGCGATGGCCTGCAGCGGCTAGCTCTGAACATGGCTGTGAGCACGCCGCACGAGCCGTTCTTTCAGCCGTTCTTCGCCGGACTGGCAAAAGCTACGGCGGAGCAAGAGGACCAGCTTCAGGGACTTTTGGTGAAGTTTCTGGGCAGCCCTGCAGTAAACGAGCGCACGGACGACGACAAGACGTTGGCGCTGGCCATTCTGCTGACGTAGGTAGGCGCGTGGCCAAGACGCTCTTCACATCGAAGGGATCCACGGTTGAAATCGGCCGCGAGCTGGGGCGAGGCGGAGAAGGCTCCGTATTCGAAGTGCCCTCGCTTGGCAGTCAGGTGGCCAAGCTGTATCACAAGCAGCCCGCCGCAAAGAAGCAGGCCAAGCTGAGTTTTATGGCCGCGACGGCCGACCCGCAGTTGCTCGCCTATGTGGCGTGGCCACTGGAGACCCTACATTCATCGCGTGGCGGGCCCATTGCTGGCTTCTTGATGCCCAAGGTGACCGGCAAGGCGCCCGTCCACATGGTCTACAGCCCGGCGCACAGGCGACAGGACCTCCCCAATGCCGCCTGGGACTTCCTGTTGTTCGTTGCGCGCAACATCGCTGCGTCGTTCGAGACGTTGCACGGCCATGGGCACGTCATCGGTGACGTCAACCAGAACAGCGTCATGGTCGGAAAGGATAGCAAAGTCGTCCTCATCGACAGCGATTCGTTCCAGGTCGACGCTCGCGGCACACTTCACCTGTGCGAAGTCGGCGTGTCTCATTTCACGCCGCCGGAGCTTCAGTCGCTGAAGTCCTTCGATGGATTCACCCGCACGACCAACCATGACAACTTCGGCCTGGCGTTGCTGCTGTTTCATGTTCTTTTCGGAGGGCGTCACCCTTACTCCGGCGTACCGTTAGCGAGTGGTGTGGGCGATGCCCTAGAAACCGACATAAGGACCTATCGGTACGCCTATGCTCGTGACGGCCAGGCTCGAGGCATTGCGCCGCCGCCTCGGTCAATTCCCCTGTCGATGGTGCCGGACGCAATGGAGGCCATGTTTCACCAAGCGTTCACAGAGCGCGGGAATCAGGGTGGTCGTCCGACAGCACGACAGTGGGTCGCAACCCTAGACGGCGTGCGCGGACAGTTGAAGAAGTGCAGCGCCTCATCGATGCACGTCTACCCAATCCACCTTGCAAAGTGTCCTTGGTGCGCGCTAGAACAGCATGGTGTGTCGTACTTCGTTGACCTCGGCACGACCTTTACTCAGACGTCCAGCGGCTTCGTGCTGGCTCGCGTCTGGGCTGTCATCCAGGCGGTGCCGCCCCCACCAGCGCTCATCTTGCCAACTCCTGGCTCCTTTGCCGCAACAGGCCAGCGACTGCCTCCTGGTGTTCCCAGCGATGGCACCATCACCTTCTACCGCCTTCTCGCCGTCGGCCTTGCCATCACCATCGTGGTGGCTGCGCCCAAGCTAACGATTTGGGGCATTCTCGCCGGGTTGATTGGCTGGGTCATGGCAGGGAGCGCCGGCTCGTCGGAGCGTGCAACAGAGCGTTCGCGGCGCAATTCAGCTCTGCAAAGCGCGAAGCAGGAGTACGACCAGTTGGTCGAGAAAGCGCAGCGAGTTGCCGGACCTGAGGGCTTTCGAGCCAGGCTTGCTGAGCTGTCCAAGCTCCGCGACGAGCACCAGGCGCTGCCGCAGGCAGAGAAGGAGGAACTCGACAAGCTGCAGTCCACCGCACACGAGCGCCAGAAGCAAAAGTTTCTCGACACCTGCTTCATCGACAACGCATCGATTTCGGGGGTGGGACCAGCGCGAAAGGCAGCCCTCCGTTCTTTCGGGATCGAGACGGCCGCTGACGTGAGCCGCAACAAGGTCATGCAGATTCGAGGCTTCGGCGAGGGTTTGACACGGGCCGTGATGGATTGGAAAGCAAGCTGTGAGAGGCGCTTCGTCTTCAACGCAGCCAATGCAGTCTCGGCCACCGACCGCGACGCAGTCCGAGCGAAGTTTGGTGCTCGAAGGACCATTATTGAGACTGCGTTGATGCGGGGTGCCGGCGAGCTGCGGCAGTTCGGACAAAGGGCCGCCAGCCAAATTGAGGCACTACATCCTCACTTGGAAGAGGCCGCCAAGAGGCTCGTCCAAGCCCAACAGGACATGTCGGTCCTGTAGATCGTTCTTGCTAACTCTTGCGGGTCCGAGGTCTGCCGGCCACCTATCGGACTTCCCTAAGAAGGCAAGCTATGCTGGCACTGGTGCTGATTAGCTCGCTGGTTAACAGCGTTTGAGGTTCGCTAAACGCGCCAACCAAACGCGCCGGTAGGCCGCCCTACCGTATCACTTGTCGGCGCGTGGCCGAAACGGGGCTTGCTACGGTCTTGGCTCAGCCACTCTGCCGGCCTGAAATTGGTTCTCCGCCTTTGGCTTGCACGGCATCCTCGGAGTGCAGCGGTCATTCGCTTGGTCTGACGCGAATGGCAGGTTTTGGTGCCCACTGTCGCTCGGTCCGCGAAACTGTCGGCAGCACCCAGTCGGAAACCGCCCCGCACTAAGCCGCACCGAAGCCGTCCAAGGCGCCGTTCGGCGCGGCGAGCTTGACATCAAGAGCGGGCAGTCGCATCGCTTGCGCAACTCAGCGACGCCTCGCCAGCGATTGGCCCAAGTTGCCGATGGACCGACCTACAGCATCGATGCGCTGGTGCAGCAACAGCGTGCCCTTATGCTTCGTTTCGAGGTCCTTCAACCGTCCCTGAAACGGCTCCGACGCGAAGAAGTCTGCCGCCGCGCTCATCGGCGTGCCCAGCGCCATTGGGAGCGGTGTCGCACCATGCAGAGTTAAGCTCGCTGCCTGGCCCTGCAGGTCAGCCAAATAGCGTGCGCGTTGTCGCTGACACACAGGAAAGTGCAGGAAACCGCGCCGGGTGCTTCAGCCCGCCGCCCTCCTTCCCTCTCTTCGCTGACACGTCCGCATGGTCCCTGGGCAAGCAGACCAGCCCCTGGTCGTCATGGCCGAGCACAAAGAAGTGCTGCAGCGCTGTCAGCCCGTGCGCGTAGGATGCGATGAGTTCTTCGAACGCCGATTCGGGCATCGCCTTTACCGCGTCCATGCGGTCGGACACCGCCTGCAGGGCCACGAGCTCGCTCATGGCTGTCAGGTCGGGTAGCGGTTCAGCCCCCACTTGACAGGCCATCAGGCCAATCATCCAGTCGCCGCGCGTCTTGCATAGCCGCTCCAGCGCCTCCGCGTGAGCACCCAACAGGGGCCACATCGACACGTCGACCTCGCCCACCTGCCCGACCTTCACGGATTCGGCCGGCAGGTCTTGCGCCAACTCCACGTAGTGGGACAGGCATGCGCCGTCGCCCACCTCGAAGTCCATACCGGAATCGCTCGTGTGCGACAGGTAGTGGCAGACCACCCGGGTGCGCTCGGCCACGGTCCAGAGCCTGGGGTCGGTGACGTGTCGATCCGTCGGCCGCTCAGCGGCATCGGCCACATGGCGCAGAAACTCGCTGACCGTCAGCTCCAGCCGTTCGGCGGGCAGCTTGCAGATGGCGATGGCCTCGCCCAGGCGGAGTTCACGCAGCCGAACAGCAATGCGCTTGGTGCGCAGGTACGCGAAGGAAAGCATAGGCCCTCAGTTGCTGCGGCTGGCTGCCATGGCGTTGGCCCAGTCCGTAGCATCGATCGAGGTGAGTGTGGCCAGCGTCAAAGTGATCGACTGGCTCAGCATGGCGCCGCCCCGCTCGCGTGGCACGGTGATCGCATAGGGCGCTCCTTCGATCACCAGCGGCATCAGCAGCATGCCAGCGTAGGTCATGCCGATGATTTGCGGTATGCGCGACGGGTACAGCGACACATTGCCGCTCTTGACCGCCTGGCCCACCACCCCATCGGGCGCCAGCTCCTGCGGCAGCGCCCACTTGATGAGCTGATCCACGGGTTCATGAACCTCGGCCCTGGGATCAGCCAGGGCACGGAAGTGCGCCGTCATGGTGATCTTGGCCGGCGGCAAGCCGGTGAACACCTGTGTGCTGTTCAGCTTCGTGACGCCGCTGCGCCCTTCAAGCGAAGAGACCTGCTCGGCCGCCGAGTTGGCGACGCCCGCGGCTGGGGTGCTTCCGAGCCACTCCTTGAACAGCATCAGGATCGCATCGAACCCGCCCGATTGCAGCATCGCCGATGCGGTCCCGAGCTTCTGATCGACACCCATGTGCTCGAAGGGGCTCGTCCAGGTGATCGAGTGGTCGATCGAGCCTTCGGTGAGCGGGGCCTGCACTTCGACGGTCCCGGCATGGCGCTGCCAATAGCTGGATTTGGTCGAGGGGTGGGTCTTGCGCACGACGGGGAAGAAGCTGGCCACCAAGTGGCGAGACAGTCCCGACCAATCGGACGACAAGACGTTTTGGCCCTTGGTCCAGGTTGTCTGCGTGGCCATCGGGTGCCTACTTCAAGCCGAACTTGGCTCGCAGGTTGACCGATTTCAGGCGCCGCATGCGCGCAGCGGCCGAGTGCGCCTTCATGCCGGCCTTGCGGATGGCGACCTTCTGCGCGGCCGTCAGTCGCACGGTGCCGGATACCCGCTTGTTGACCCGCACCTTGCGCCCACCTCGGACCACGAGCTTGCGCTTGTAGACGGCATCGAAGACAGCCGAGTCCAGCAGCGAGGCCTGCGAGTCTTCATCGAAAGCAAAGCTGTCAATGTCGTCCGCCGCCTCCTCGTCCGAGGTCGCCTCGCCGGTCAGCAGTTCGGCAATGCGCTCGGCAGCGCCACTGTCGCCGTCGTTGAACAACGCTGAGGCGTCGGCTTCGGTCACGCCCTTGCCGAGCAGGTAGTCGAAGGCCGAATCCATCGCGATCTGGATCAGATCAGCCTCGTCGTCGGTCACGTCCCCGTCCATGTTCTGGTCGGCCAGCCCCACGAACATCGACAGCAACCGGTCGGCGAGGGTCTCACCTTCGTCCAAGTCGGACTCCGGCGTGGCGGCCCACTGCTGCAGGGTGGCAACCGCCTTGCCGCGGATGTCGGCCAGCTCGGCCGCACCCGCTGCGTCCAGGATCGACTGCTTCTTCTGCTTCAGTGCGGCCGAGTCCAGCACCGGCTTAGGCGTTTCGAAAGCACCCATGTCCTTCATCAGGTGGGCGGCGGGGTGATTGGCGAACATCGAGTCTCCAGAAAGGTTGTTAGCGACGTCTTTAGCGGGTTAGCGTCTGCTCAACGATCACCTGACGCACGACGCCGTCGCAGCTGGTCCAGTAGCTCACCAGCGCTAGATCAGCGGGCCGCACCTCGCTGGGCTTCACGTCGTAGGCAAATGCCGCATTGCCCGGCAGTGCCGGCACGCCGTCGATGTCTCGGGAAGGCACCAGCCAGCCGCTGGCCTGCGCGTTGGACAGCAGCGTGTCCAGAAACGATTTCATCTTGCGGATGAACACCGTCATCGGGCTTTGCAGCAGTTCGCGGGCGTACAGGGTCACCCAGTTGTCCAAGGTGGCGGTCATCTCGGCCACCGATTGCAGCTTCCTGAAACTGACCGTCGTCTTGGCAGTGGTCAATGAATCGGTGGGGACGTAGCGCCCGCCACCGTTGAACGTCTGGAAGATCACCGGGTTGATCTTCAGTGCGGCAAGGTCAGACAGCTCTTGCTGCGTGGGGCGGTAGTTCTGCCGGATGCCGGTGCGGCCCACCGGGTGCGCCTTGCCCGCAATCGGATAGTTCTTCGGCGCGAAGCCTTTGGCGTTCACCCGGGCGTTACGGGCGCAGGACATCCCTGCAATCAGACCACCCGTGCCCCAGGTCGCCCGGCCACCGTTCAGTGGGTCATCAGCCTCGAAAGGCGCCCAGTAGGCGTGGATGTAGTGGCTATCGAACGCGTAGGTCTCCAGCAGCGTCATCGCCTCGGTGGGCGTCAACCTGCCAGGCAGATCCACCTTGAAGAACACGTTGGCCTCGATGGCCAGCGCGGCCAGCTTGCCGATAAGTGCCGTGTCACCCGTCCCACCGCTGATGATGTAGCCGAAGCCCAGCTCGGTTTCGCGCAGACGCGCGACGGCCGCGTCCAGATCGGTCGGCGTGTAGACGATGCTGCCTTCGTCGAAGCAAATGAGCCCCGACGAGGTGGCCCAACGATCCTCGCCATTGGCGCGGCCATAGGCCACGCTGTTGGTCGGAACGCTAGCCCCGGTGGCCACCACCATCTCCACGGCTTCGGTCTGACGAGCCACCACGTCGGGCAGGTACATCGACGCGCCGAAGTCATTCACGGCCGTTTCCGACAGGGATCCATAGAACTCGTGCAGCTTGGCGCCATCGGCGTCCAGCACCCGCAGCGTCAGGTACTCGTTAGCCACGGGCATGCCGTTGACAGGCGTCTGGTCGGCGTGGACCCCGACGATGATCCCGTCGTTGTGGCAGTCGTGGTGCAGCAGCGCAAGCGAATAGTCCGCGTTCGGCTGGGTGGCCGACACCGCAAACGCGACGGTGCCTGCCTCTTCGAAGCGAAGCACGGCCCACTTCTTCTCAGCGGCTTCAGGCACGAGCCGGCTGATGACGGCAGCATAGGCGCCGTTTTGCAGCGCCTCGTACACCTGCAGCTTCGCCTCGTTCAACGCGTTGAGACGAAGGGCCTCGGCCGGACCCGTCTTCTGCAACAGGTTCGAGCGGTTGACTTGGAACGCGCGGTCGACCGGCCCGCGCGTAAATCGGCCGACGATGGCGAGCACCTGGTCGGAGTTGTCGGGGACCACACCATCGGTTTGGTCGACCAAGGGGTTCAGCTGAACTCCAGGCTGGTTGCCGAGCTGGCGAACGAACGGACGAGACAAAAGGGAACTCCGGATGGATCAGTTGGGCAGCCGATCGAACTTCAGTTGGCCTGGCCGAGGCTGAGCGCTGTTGAACTGGGCGACAACGTCCAGCAGCTGCGCGTGGTGGTGTGCATCGCGAATCGTCACGAAGCGCGCAGACCCTGGCGGCAGGAGCAGGCCCGTGTGCCGGCAGGCGAACTCGGCCGTGCCGTGGTTGCGCAGCCAGTCGGCAACCGGGTACTGGTGATCTCCCGGTGGCGGTGCCACGGCGTCCACGAATTCGCCGATGGTTGGCTTCGACACTGCGGCCACTTCGCCGGGCTCGACGCCTGGAAACGGCGGAGCCACCGGCCCCGCCTCACCGGCTGCCTTCTTGCGTGTCATGTTGACCCTCTATCAGTTCAGGTTCGCCACGTCGATGACGGCGCAGCCGAGCGCTGAAGGCTGGTGCGGGTTCACTTCCGTGTAGTCACGCGCGTACATCGCCGACTGCTTGGCCAGGTCGCTGTTCGTGGCCAACGGCAAGAAGGTCGGCGCGACGGCGTCGCCCAGGACGATCGGGTTACGGCCAGCCTGGGAGCTGCGGCCGACGGCCAGCACCTTGGCGGTTTTGAGGTCATCCGATTGCGTCGGGCCGAACGGCGCGTAGTACACCTCGTACTTGTCGTACAGGCGCCCCACGCGGTAGATGCCTGGGCGGGCCGCAATGCCGGAGGGGCGGAACAGCTCGCTCGGCAGGCTTTGCATCTGCGCGGCGATGAACGATGGCGCGTAGAGGTGCGTGATGCCATGGTCCATCGTGTCCTCGGCCATCTGCTGATCCGCGTTGGCGATCACCGAGGCAAAGTCCTGCCAGATTTGTGAGCGGGTCTTCTGGGCGATCTGGCCCGAGAAATCGAAGTTGTAGGCCACCCGGTTGTTGCCGCCCAACGCCTCGACCTTGCGCAGCGCGTTGTAGTGCCGCTCCATCGCCATCTGATTGCGGATGGCAATCAAGGCCTCGCTGTCGGCATCCAATCCCAGTTCGTTTCGCAGCTGGGTGTTGGAGTCGATGCCCAGCCGGGTCATGATGCGCCACGGGTTGGCGTACAGCGTGTAGGTCTGGGCCAGGACCTGCATCACTGGGATGAGTGCCGGTGCTGTCTCATAGTCCACGATGCCCTCGGCCGTCAGCGCGCTTCCTGCGGGCAGCGGTGGGTTGATGCCGGTGATGCTGATTTCGCCGGTGGCGGGCGTGACCACGCCCACCATGGCGTGGTCGACTCCCTTGAGATTGAAGCCGCCGCTGATAGCGCTAGTGGAGGTGCTGCCACTGGCCGTGTCGCGCGCCACGGGAATGCCGTTGACGAACACGGTCGTCCGGCCGCGCAGCACCGGCACGCCCGTTTGGGCAGGATCGCAGAAGCCGCGATCGTCGGCCAAGTTCACGGCGGTGAACTTGCTCGTGAAGGGTGCGTTGCCACCCAGCTCGAACCGAACCATGCGCTGCGCCGACGCATAGACGCCGCCGACGTTGACCCCGTCCATGATCGCGCCCTGCCCGTAGTCGCCGTAGTCGGACGCCGCCGTGTGAGACAGGATCGCAAGCTTCGACTCGTTCGACGAAATGTCCACCGGCAGGTAGGACGCGAATGGAATAGCTTCAGCAATGGCCGACAGTATGGCCACCACCGCACGGTTAGGCTGCAGGCTGGTCGGCGCTGAAGTGGACGAAGTCGCGGACGTTCCTGCAACCGAGTCCATCACGTTCCCATGGGCGTCGATGCCGTGCAGCGCCGACTTGGCCTGCTGGATCGCCGCTTCGACGACATCGGCAGTGGGAGCTACGCCGTGCTCGCTACGGTAGTGCGTGATGCCCGCACCGATCGAATCGAGAAGCCGTGTCGAGTCGCGATCGCTCAACACGCCCAGCAACTTGTCCAACGTCGCAGGCAATGCGACGCCCGGCGCGTTCGCGACCGCTTCACTGACGGAACGGTCTCCAACGACGGCGACCGAGTCGAGGAATGCGGCGACTTCTCGGGTGGCCCGGGTGCTGTACTGCACGGCGGGCGCGGCGGATGGCTTCATGAGGCTCCAGTAAGGGGTTACCTGTGCGGCCCGGTGAAAGGCCGGTGCCCTGGAGCGAATTCTTGGAGCGCGGTTTTAAGACGAGTGGGGCCGTTTTCCCAACGCGATGTCGTCCCGCCCAACAGCGCGCTGGTTCGCGGCAAAGGTCTAGAACGCGCCACCCAGCCTCTATGGGCCGGTTTCTCGACGCGGTTCCAATCGGACCCCACTTCGTGAACAGTCATCGCAAAGCTGTCGAGGACTCGGGCCGCACCTCACTCGCACACTGGATGCCACCAAACCGTTAAAACTCGATTTCGGCGACCAAGGGGCAGTGGTCGGATACGGCAAGCAGAGGGTCGGGATAGGCCGGGAGCTTCGGCCCCAGCGAGCGTCCGTATTGCTCGATCGATACCTTGAATACCGCGCGAACTGCCGGCGCAAGGGCCTCGGACACGAGCATGTGGTCCAGACCCACAGGGTTGCGGCAGCCCAGGCCTTCTCGGTCCGTCAGCACGGCCATCTGCTCCTTCGTGAGCTTGGCGGTCTTTGAGGCATCACAGGCCGCTGCCAAGGCGGCACTGCCTCGGCAGGTCGGCGCAAGGAGCACTGCCTTCGATGCCGCCGGTGCACCGTCGTTCACCTCCAGCAGCAGGTTGCGGGTGGCGACGCCAGGAGCGCGCGGCGTGGCTAGGTCGGCTTGACCGTCGGCACGCGTCTTCTCGGCGCCGGCGACCTGGTGCTGCTCATGCCAGAGGTTTCGGTTGAAGTCCCCCAGGACGATGAAATGGTCGGCACCGGAGGCGAGTTGCTCGAACGTCTGCTCGATGGGTCCGATTTGCTGCTGCAGGAGCTGGCAGGCCTCATCCGCGTTGGGCGCATCCAAGCGATCGCCTTCGAGCGGTGTCACGCAGCTCGACTTCAGATGCACCGTCAAGAACCGGACCCTCTTGCCGGCCAGGTTCAGCGTGACCGTGTAGCCCGGCCGGACCTGGTGCTCAGGCGGCGCCGCCGGCAACGAGATGCTGCGCACGTCGGCGCAGGCCTCGGCGGCTGGGCCAAAACTCTTACGCCATGCGAACGCCAGACGTTGGACCTTGTAGGCGCCGTCGAATGAGCAGACGTGATAGTCCGCCGCGGCCGCACCCAGCGCCTCGCGAACGGCAGCGACGCCGGAGACCTCCTGGAAGGCGATCACGTCGGGTCTGACATCCGAGGACAGGATTCGGCTCAGTTGCGCCGCCCGCTTCGCATAGGCCGTCTGAGTGACTTCGATGCCGTCGAAGCCTGGTGTGAGGTAGACGGCACAAGGCGGCATGACGCTCAGGTCGACGCCTTCGAGCGTGGCGCGTGACTCGGTGACGTCCCAGCCGCGCTTGGCCTGCGGTGTTCCGGCGGGCACCAGCTTCCAGACCTTGGTCTGGGCGTCCTTGGCGTAGGTTTTGGAGCATTGCGACAGCCAGGGCGACAGCTCTGCCTGAGACACATGCCACCCCAGATTCCAGGTTGCGATGCGCAGGGTGTCGGCGCTGGCCTGCAGAGCGACGATGCTTGCGGCGGACGCCAAGATCAATCGAAGAACGGTTCGCATACGGCTCTCCCTTCGGGCCTAAAAGTAGCAAGTGTGGCGGCGGTGCGTGACAGCCGGCACGCGAACCCTCATCGAAGTTGAGGACACAGCGTCGCCCGACGCGTGAACCTGCGCAGGGGAAAGGATTGGCGGCAAAGTGACAGAAGCGGCGCGTTGCCAGCCTGCTTGCTGGCATCGCTGGACAAGTGCCCTGGGCACAATGCACCCCGTCGGCGTCGAAGACACGCACGACATTCCTGAGTTGGGCCCCGGAGCGCATCCGGGGCCGCTTTTTCTTTGCTCGACCGAGTTCGCAGAACTCAGGCCTTTCGGCGCAAAGGGGGACGCGCGCTTGACGGGGTTGTCGGACCTCGACACGTCGTCCCGACATCGAAGTCGACCGAGGTTACATTGACGGCCTCGCCTGCGGCGCGGACTATCCGAGCGCCTCACATTCGCCACAAGCGGGTTGCAACATTCGCACCATGGAGGTGAGCATGCGGGACAACGAGTCGCTTGAGAGCGTGATCACCGAGGACGAACGGTGCGCCGAATTACGGCAAAGCGTGAAGCAATCCGTTCTGGCACTCATCGCTTACACCGGTACCTGTGCCTTCCTTGTGGACATTGCGTCAGGTAGCGAAGAGGAGCAACGCTATCTGGCCTTCGGCACTCGTTCGGTCATTCAGGCCCTGCTCGATGAGGCTACGTGCAAGGCAGGTACCGACGCTGTATCCGTGGCGCAGATCCTTCACTAGCACCGGTAAGTAGATCAGCGGAAAATGCTCTCGCCGTTCTGGGCTTAGGCGCTGGCAGCACGGAAATCATCCCTCGATCAAGCTCGGCCCAGGCGCTGATTGGCTCTGGCAGCCCAACAGAACTATCTCGACGCTGGGTACCCATTTTTCGGCCTCCTTGGAACATCTAGCCGCACAGTTCGACGATTCGGTCAGCGATCGCTTTGTAGGGCGGCGCTTTGGGCTTCACGTCACGCAGTGAGCCTTTCAACAGGGCGCGTACCGTGGGCCGCTGCAAGGCCGTTCATGAGTTCCCAGCCAAGCTGAGGTGGTCGGTGCTACGCTGATTGAAGACTTCGAAGGAAGGCATCCTCCACCATGAGCGCATCCGCCGGCTGGTTCTTCTGGGCCATCTTGTCTGCCACCTTCGCGGCTTTGACGGCCATCTTCGCCAAGATTGGCATTCAGGGCGTGGACTCTGACATGGCCACCTGGATTCGCACGGTGGTAATCCTGGTCGTGTTGACAGCCTTTGTCTGGTTTGCGGGCAAATGGAGCGACCCGCGCGCGCTCACGCCGCGAACATGGCTCTTCCTCGGACTCTCGGGGCTGGCAACTGGCGCGTCATGGGTTTGCTATTTCCGAGCCCTGCAGATCGGCAAGGCGTCCCAGGTCGCGCCGGTCGACAAGCTCAGCCTGGTGCTGGTGGCCATCTTCGCGTTTGCCTTCCTCGGCGAGCGCCCCAGCATGCGCGAATGGATGGGAATTGCGATGGTTGCGGCCGGCGTAGTTGTGCTGGCACTGAAACGATAGCCGAGCCGCTGCCCACGCCGCGCCAGACCTTCTTGCTGTGCTCGAAAGGGGTTTCGAGTTACGCGGGCGAACTGTCGACCGCCCTCGGGTTCGCCCCAAACAAGACCTCGACTCGCAGTCCCTTCGCGGCCTCAGCATCTGCATACATTAGCCTGACGGAGGCTCCCATTCCGCTTGCGAGTGTCTTGACTATCGACAGCCCAAGACCAGATCCCATCACCTCGGTTCCCAGGACACGATAGAAGGGATCGAACACTCTCACCCAGTCTTCTTCTGGGATGCCAGGCCCGGTGTCGGTCACCCACACACGGACCAGGCCCTTCTCGTCCATTGACACCGACAAGTCGACACGGCCGCCCATCGGCGTGTAGCGGATGGCGTTGTCGACCAGGTTTCGGATGAGGCTGAACAACTCGACTTCCTTGGCACGCACCTGCGCGTCCTCGTCGCCTTCCACCCCCAAGTCGATCCGGCGATCGATCGCCAGGGGCAACAGGTCCTCGACAACTTGCCGATACACGTCCCGCACAGACAGGGCAACAACCTGCCCATCAGGCGACGCCTGCGCCCGCGCAAGCGCAAGCAGCTGCTCAACCAGCGCCCGCCCCCGATCGATGCCCTGTCGCAATTCAGCCAGCCGCTGTCGCCCGTCTTCGGACGTTTGGGCGATTTCCAATCGTTGCGCCTGCAGCGACAACGCCGTCAGCGGAGAGCGAAGTTCATGCGCCGCGTCTGCAACGAATCGACGCTGCGCTTCCATCGATTGGCCCACACGGGCGAGCAGCCGGTTGATGGCAAGGGCAAACGGCCGCACTTCGGATGGCAAAGGGTCCTCGGCCACCGGGTGAAGTGAAGCTTCGCTGCGGCGGTCAATCTCCTCTGCCGCAGCGACGATGGGTCTGAACATGCGAGCAGTGAGCTGGGACACGAGTGCCAGAAGTATGGGAACCAGGATCAACAATGGCATCACAGTGCGCATGGCGCCGTGCTCTGCAATTTCGTCTCGCATGTCCGTCTCTTGGACAACTGCAATGCGCTGACCACTTGCCAACGTCTTGGCCAGTACACGAAACGAATCGTCGCCGGCCTTGAGCGTGTGCACGCCGTCGCCCAGGTCGGCTGGAAGATGCAACAGCGCCTCTTCGGGGTCTCCGTCATGGGGGACCACGATGTCGCGGCCAAGCAGGTGGACTGTGACCCTGAGATCGTCCTCATCGTCAGGAGACGCCTGATTCGAGCTCGGTCCAATTGCTCCCATCAACTCTTGGCGGTCCACCAACCCCGCCACCTGCAGCAGCATGGCGTCCTGCAATCGCAACGCCTCTTCGTACGCATTGGTAAAGGAGAACAGGCCGGCAGCCACTGCGACCCCCACAATGACCACAGACAACCAGACCGACAGCCGCAGCCGGATCGAATGGCTCATTCGCCCTTTGACACCATCCATCCCAGGCCCCTCACATTCTTGATCACGTCATTGCCGAGCTTTCGGCGGATGGCGTGGATCAGATATTCAACGGCATTGCTCTCCACCTCTTCTCCCCAGCCATAGATCCGGTCCTCCAGGTCGGCGCGCGAGAGGATGGCGCCCGGCCGCAACAACAGGGAGTGAAGAAGTGAGAACTCCCGGTTCGACAGCTGCACTTCCACGCCTGAAAGCGAAGCCCTCTTGGTGGCGGTGTCCAGCTGCAGCATGCCGTTGCTCAGCACCGCACTCGATCCGCCGCCATGCCGCCGAAGCACCGCGCGAATTCGCGCCTGCAGCTCGGCCATCTCAAAGGGCTTGATGAGGTAGTCGTCAGCTCCTGCGTCGAGGCCCTGCAGCCGGTCGTCCAGGCCATCGCGTGCAGTCAGGATGATCACGGGAAGTGCGCGCCCGTCCCGGCGCAGCTCCTTCAGCACCTCCAGCCCATCCTTGCCGGGCAGGCCAAGATCCAGCAACACGATGTCGTAGTACTGCGTTTGCAAGGTGCCCAGAGCGCCCTGGCCGTTCTTCGTCCAGTCAACAGCACAGCCTGCGTCCTTGAGTGCACCCTGCGTTGCCGCACCAATCATGGGATCGTCCTCTACCAAGAGAATGCGCATCTGGCGGCTCTAGCGGGTCAGCGCCGACCCTTTGGGTGCATTCTTGACTGCCAGCTTCCACCAGTAGCCGACGAGGCTGTCCCCCTGCGAAATCGCTTTGCGAGGCAGCGCCATCAGGTCATACGCAGGTGTCGCGGCACCTCGTTGGCAGGTCACACCTGTCGTGTAGCCAGCGTCGGCTGCTGCGTGCAAGGTGACTAGGTCGTGCGCCCCATACGGATAGCAGACATGCGACACCGGACGCCCGAGGATTTGAGCCAATTGGTCGCGGCTGTCACGAAGTTCCTTGAGCTGTGCGCGCGGTGACAGCCCCCGCAGCCGAACATGGTTCATGCCATGGCTTCCCACCTCGACGCCCCGAGCGGCCAGGTCACGAAGCCGTGAGGCGCTCATCAACGCCGCTGGGACGTGACCATCGGCAGCCAGCCAAGACGCGTGCTGCCCCAGCTGCGAGGCGACGGCATAGACGATGCTCGGGTAGCCATGCCCTTCCAGGATGGGGAGCGCGTTTTCATAGAAGTTCTCGTAGCCATCGTCAAAGGTCAGCACCACCGCCCGCTCAGGCATGGGCTCGCGTCCTTGCAAAGCAGCCACGGCTCGATCCATGCCGATCACCGAATATCCGAGCAGGCGCAGTGCACGCATCTGCACGCGAAACCTGCCGATGTTGCAATAGGTGGCACGGTGCGTGTCCATCGTGGGGAAGTGGCCCACCTGGTGGTACATGAGGATCGACAGGCCCATCACGAAACGCCCTCGCGGTGCCCGGTGACAACCTTTTGATAGAGAGCTTCCAGGCGTTCACACATCACGTCGATCGTAAACCTCTGTTCGTAGCACTGGCGGGCGGCGCGGCCCAAGGCCGATCTGCGGTCCGCGTCGCCCGCCAGTTGACTCAATGCCTCTGACAGCGACACGGGATCGTCAGGCGGTACCAGCACCCCGCTGACGCCGTCGAGCACCACTTCCGGAATGCCGCCGATACGCGTCGCGATACAGGGGCGCCCAGCGGCCGCCGCCTCGACCAACGCCAGGGACAGCGCTTCTCGCCTCGACGGTGCGATGACAAGGTCCAGCCCCGCCAGCAATTGCGGGATGTTGTCCACCTGACCGAGGAAGTCGACCCATTCGGTCACTCCCAATACGCGCGCCTGGGCATGCAACCACTCCGTCCATTCGGAAGAACCGGCGCCGGCGAACAAGAGGCGCACCGGGCCGGCCATGCCAAGTCTGGCCAGAGCACCGAGTGCGATGTCCTGCCCCTTCACCGGATCCAGCCGGCCGATGACACCCACTCGCAACGGCGCACCGTCCGGCCTGGCCGCCGGTTCGGCGTGCTCACCGTCCGCGTCTGGCACGCCGAGATAGATCACCTGAATGCGGTCGGCAGGCAGGCCTTGCGCCACCAGGTGCCGGCGCACCGCATCGGAGACGGCCACCAGGTGCATCCGGGGATGCAGCCACTTCCAGGCGTTGGTGGAATGCGCGGTGACCAACGTGGGTATGCCGGCCCATCGCCCGACCCAGTCTGCGTACCGGCCTCCCCGCATGGCATGGCCATGCAGGACAGTAGCCTGCCACTGCCGGCTGAAGCGAGCCAACTTCCAGGCTGACCAGGGGTCGAACATGCCTTTCATGGCAACGTCGACACAAACATGCCCAGAGGCGGCCATGCGTTCGCCGAGCCAGCCGTCGGCAGGTCCCGCGAATGCGATCGCGTGGCCGCGTTGCGCCAAGGCCTCGGCCAGGCTGACGACATGTCGCTCGATGCCACCCATCTTGTGGCTGTGGGCGACCAGGACGATGCGCTGCGGCACCACGCTCGTCAGTCCGACTCGGCGTCAGTGCTTGGCCGCGGTGGCGTCAGTGGCACAACGTGGCCGTTGTTTCCGTCGACACTGAACTGAAGCACTTCGCCGCTGCGATCGATGTCGACGACGTATACCCACCCTGACAATCGCGGCTGAACCGCGGCCCCAAGCGCCTTGCCGCCGGCATGCCGCTCCGCGGCGGCAATGGCCTGGACCAGCGATAGCTTCAGTTCCGGTGCTGGCGAAGACGTCAAGGTGATCCCGTCGGGACCACAGGACAGGTGGGCGATCGAGCCTGCAAAGGCCGCAGCCGCCACGGCGGCGATGGCGGCCGTCGCCAGGACGCCGCTCCAAGGCAGTTGGGAGGCCTTGTTGGTCCCGTGGCCCGTGATTGGCTGCATGCCGCCACGCTAGGCCCTCAGACTTAGCCGGGACTTAGCCCCGTAGACCGCCGACCTCAGCGATCGCTAAGTCTGAGGGCATACGCTGACGGCATCTCAGTGATCCAGCCATGGAGGCTTCCATGACGATTCTCAGCTCCATCACGCGGCGGCTCCAGGCCGTGCGACAAGCCTGGCCCACCATCTTGCTGGCAAGCGCCGCCACGCTTGGTGGTGTGGCGGCAGCCGCCGGGGTCCAAGAACCCGACGCCCAAGCCGTGGTCAAGATGCCGGTTTCCTTGGCCCAGGCCATCAAGAAGGCCGAGGCCCATGTTTCGGGGCGTGCGACGCATGCGCGCTTGGACAAGCACGCCAAGGGCCACTGGTACTACCTGGTGGAAGTGGTCGCCAAGGACGGCGCTTACGACATCAAGGTGGACCCGACCAGCGGCGCTATCCTGTCGTCGGTCCCTGATGCCAATGATGATGACGAGGACGATGACGACGATTGACGGTGCCGGAACGCAAGGCAGGTGTCGGCGGCACTCGACCGCGCAGTAGCCGCACACGAGGGCGTCGCGGCGGCTCGCGGGCGTGCGCAGTCTGCATCCTGGCCTATGGCATGCTTTAACGATGACACACCCTCAGCCATTGAAACCGCTGCTCGGCGATACGACGGGGCCACTGCTGCAACGAGTCGGCACCTCCCGTCTGATCGCGGCCTTGGCCTCCGTCGCCGCCCTGCTCCTCACCTTCGCCATCCTGTCGAGCGAAATGCTCGAGGGCGAGACGCGCACGTTCGACATGGCGATCCTGCGCACGGCCCAGGCCTGGCGAGCAGCACATCCGTGGCTTGCCGAGGTGGCCCGCGACTTCAGTGGGGTCGGCAGTACGGCGGCTCTGACGCTGTTCGTCCTGCTCACCGTCGGCTACCTGCTGGTCTGTTCTGCGCGGCGCAGCGCCGTGCTGGTGGCGGTGAGCACGCTATCGGGCACGGCCTGCATGCGCGGCTTCAAGGCCCTGTTCGGACGAGCCCGACCCGATAGTTCCTTCGCCGAATTCGTCGTGGACGGCCTGAGCTTTCCAAGCGGTCACTCCACCATGTCGGCCATTGTGTTCATCACCATGGGCGCCCTCGTTGCCAGGACTCAGCCACGCCCGGCTCAGGGCGTGTTCGTCCTGTTGGGCGCGGCGTCGCTGGTGCTTCTGGTGGGACTCAGCCGCGTGACGCTGGGCGTCCACTACGCCACGGATGTCATCGGCGGCTGGGCCTTTGGCACAGCGTGGGCCATCGTGTGGTCGCTCCTGGCGATCAAGTGGAACGAAGCCGGCTAGAAAGCCGACGGCGTTGCACGCGCCCACCGCTGACTGGCTTGCGGCCAAGGCTCGGCGGCGATGGCGCAGATTGCGTCGCCTTCGGGGTGCTCCGAGCTAATCGAACGAGAAATTGATCGGCGGGACGGGCTGTCGAGCGTCGATCAACTGTGCCTTGCGTTGACCATTGGAAATCGCCTCGACCGTGTACCTGCCCTGGGCCTCATAGTCGACGTGGAAGATCAAGGCAACGGGCGAAAAGTCCGCAAGCCAAGGTGCATCGATGGGAACGGTCGCTAAGTAGCTTCCGAACTTGGCATCCACCGGCGCATAGGCCGCCTCGACGAGCGTACCGCCGGACAACGGCTGAACCAGGCGAACCGTGGCCGACGCGGGCGATACCTTGCCTGTCACCTGCCGCGCACCCGCTTGAAGCGGTCCCGGATTGATGGGTGTCGCAGCGTTGTTCACGTAGGTGTAGGCCGTCGTGTCAACAGGAACGCCGCGCACCACAGCCGTGACCCGGCCTTGTGCGCTGATGACCAGGTCGTAGCTGCCTGCCGGTACGGGATAGAGGGTGAACTGGCCATTGGCGTCCGGCGCGGTTGCCTTCACCGGCACGCCGTTCGTCTGAACGGACACCTGCGTCGACCCCATCGCCAGAGTCGGGTCAACGTAGCCAACCACGCCCTGACCAGCGGGACCAACCGGTATGGCTGTGACGACGGGTTTGAGCTTGTACTTGCCGGAATTGCCGGCCTTGACGACCGACAGGCAGGCGTCGAAGTCCAGCACTACATCCACGGTCTGGTCAGGCTCGACCGTCGCATCGAGCTTGACCTTGATGCCGCTATGGCTGCCACTGGCAGTATCCAAGGGCACCTCGGCTTGGCCGGTGGGCACCACCGAATTCGCCAAAGGCGCGGCCTTGCTGTTTTCCGCCAGCACCATGCGGATCTGCGCGTAGTGGCTCGCTGTCACCGCGGTCTCACCGAGTGGTTCCAGAATGCCGTTTTGCAACGTGAGCAGATCGACCCGCTTGGGCGGGTCGAGCACAATATCTGACCACCCAGCATCGCCGCCGTTGGCATCGGCATGCTCGTGTATCCGCAACTTCTCGATCGTCACGTTGACGGAGTCGTAGCCGCATGAGGGCGCGTCGGTCAACGCCATGCGGACCTTGCCGGTGCCTCCGATACCACCACCTCCGCCGCCGCCGCCAGCGCAGGAGAAGAGCAGGACGCTCACGATGCTTCCGCTGAGGGCCAGCCTGCGCAAGACGTGGTTCATACGTCCTCCTCGTTGAAGGTGAGATCGGGCTTGGAATCCTCACCCAGGGGTTCTTCGAAGTAGTAGACACCAAGGCCGACACGGGCAGCGCGCGGCTCGGGCCCCTCGTCGGGAAAGCCTGTGTCGTGCTCTTGCAGCCAGCGATCCAAGCGCTCCAGAAGGGCTTGGGACTGCGCGGCGCTGAACTTTCGAAACGCCGGCAAATGAGCGGACGCGATCCGGTGGTACATGACCTTGCGCTGGAAACGCGGATCGCTCTTGCCGTGCTCGATGTTGTGTCCGATGGTGGAAATCAGGTCGGCCACGTCAGAGCCGAGGATGGCCAACTTGTCGGCCACGCTTGCCCTGGGTACATAGGCTCGTGTCATGGGCTCGATGCGGCCATCATCGTGGCGGCGAACAGCGCCCACCCGCTGCAACTCGTCCAGCACGGCGCGCGCTGGCATGTCGCCGCTGTAGCGTCGCACCAGTTCCGCAAAGCTGCGAGGACCTTCCTCGCGCAGCCAGCGCGGCGACCCATCGGTTTCCATGAAGTCGGCATCGCGCTGCCAACCGGTCATGACTTTGGCTGCCCGGTTGTAGCGCTCGCCAGGCTCTTCGTCGCCGCGTGGAGCGTCGGACAAGAGTCGCGCGACCTCCTTGCGGGTCAGGCCCGACAGGATGGCCGCGCGTGACATCGAAGGCGCTTTGCCTTCGATGCCGAAGTCCTTCATCGCTACCTCCACGAACACGCGCTTGGCAATCTCTTCAAAAGCGATGAAGGACATGGACTGCCGAAGCAAGACCCGGAACAGCGGCCGCAGGAGTGAGGCGACCGCTGTTTCGAGGACCCGTTGAGCGCGCACCAGCATGATGTATGGGACATTCTTCCCATTTTGGATGCGTTATCAAGTGGTACTGACAGCCGGCGTTGGGCATCTACGTCAGGAACGCCATGTGCCATACGTCCCGATCGATTGCTCATGCCATGACCGAGCGACGACGGGGCCAGGAAGGCGCCAGCAAGCCAATGTCATCGTGGGGTCCGGAGCTGGCAAAGCGGCGACCGGCTCGACAGCATTGAGGCGCAGGCTGGCGTGGTGCACTCGGCCCTGATCGCCGATGGCGGATCACGGGCGGTATGCCGTTCGCACAGGTCGATCCGACTTCGCTCGGCTTTGAGCGAGAGCCTGACTACACCTAAGGCCGCTACGCCTTGGATCGCTCCTTGCGGAGCGATCAGACGGAAACGCGATCGATCGCCTTCAGCAACTCGAAAACTGCTTGCCTGCATGTGAGCGTATCGGGCGTGCGTGCCCGCAATGCCGAAAGCGCGAGGTCGATCGCACGATCCACGGCATGCCAGTCACGGGCCGCGCGCGGGCGAAGGCCTGCCTCAGCAGCATCCCAAGAGGCTTCCAGATCGCGACCGCGTTGCTTGGCTCCCGCCAAGTCACCTTTGTCGATGCGCACGGCCATATCCGCGGCAATAGCGCGGAATTCGGACAAGTCACCGAGCCGAGCGGTAGCGCTGCTGCCGGCGTTCGGAGCGGCCGCGCACGCCAGATTCGGCAACATTGCGCCTGCTAGGCAGGCGACGGCCATTGCGCAAATCTGAGATTGCAATCTGAAGTTCATTGTGCCCTCTTTGGGTGGTGTGGTCATGTCTCGTGGCCGCTCAGCGAACTCTTGTGCGCAGCGTGCTGTGCATGTGTCACAAGGAAGATGATGACGGTGAGGAACAGCGCGCTTGTCACAGTCGCCCCGAGCCCCATGCCACCGTACTTGGGGGCTTGGGACAGCCAATCACCGAGGGATGCCCCCAGCGGACGGGTCAGCACGTAGGCGATCCAGAACACCAGGACGCTGTTGGCGCCGGCCAAGCGTAGCGTGGCTGCGACGACGATGAGGGCGCCGAAAGCAGCCATCGCCAGACGGAATCCGAGACCGAACTCCTCCGCCGCCAGGTCACCGGCCGCAGTGCCAAGGGCGAAGCTGCACAGCACCGCTCCCCAGTAGTACGCTTCGCGCCGAAGGGTGACGATGGTTCGAATCGACAGCGTGCGCTCCTGACCGTACCAAAGCGCAAACAGCAGTGCGAGCGCCACGGCGAAGGCAGCGGTGCTGACGTACAGGCTGACATCCAATCCATCCGTGAGCGCGTCTGTAATCTGCGTCCCAACGATGCTCACCAGGACAACAGTGAGCCAGTACCTCCATGGAATGCAGCGAGACGATCGCAACTGCAGAAACAGCGCCAGCAACAAAAGGCCTGTCATCAGAAATCCGGTCAACTCGGCGCCCCATTCCGCGCGCGCCGCCAGATAGTCAGCGCCGGTTTCTCCAACGGTCGTGGACATGACCTTGATGATCCAGAAGGTCGCGGTGACCTCGGGCACCTTGTTCAACCAAGTCGATCTTGAGCCAGGGCCATCGCTGGTCCGTGACTGTGGAAAAGTAGGTGTTGGGCTTGATCCCGGCATGACATTCCAATGTGAGCCCGTTCGCCATAGTCTCAGGCTCTTTCATAGGGTACGTGGCCCGGCTTCCGCTCGATATCGGCCGCTGCTTGCGGTGCACTTGGGCATGCCAGCAGCCTGAAGGCGAAGACTTAGCTCATACTGAGGGACCACAGCAAGTTGCAGGTACGTCACACTGACCCTCGGGCCAGAGGCCGAGCAGTAAATCATTCAAGGCGTGGCCCTCAGGTCCAGCTAAGTGTTGCGCCCTACTCTCGCCGTGAATGGCGAATCAGCCGAACCGCGATAGGCACCGCGTGTCATCTCGACCACTGACGGGCAAGTCCCCGGCGATGCTGAATGAGCAGCGGGTACAAACAGCCGAATCCCAGGAAGCGGAAACTAATGTGAACGCGCACCCAACAGAGCATGCGGCGGCTGCGCCCAGTCTGCAGCCTCCCGACTCGCAGGGTGCACTCAGAGACCTTCCGAATTGGAGCACCGAGGAACTGCTCGGCACTGCCGAACAGGTCGCCATACGGCATGGTGACGCCATATATGTGCTACGTCGTACCCGCGCAGGAAGGCTCGTTCTCACCAAGTAAAGGGAATTGCTCGTTCGCCTAGACGTGAGCAAGTTCTCCGTCGAATTGAGCATCGCTAGAGCCCGCGGGGCATTCCGTTGGTAAAGCTTCAAGGACGCTAAGTAGCGGCTAAGTCAGCCTACCTAGGCTGCCGGCATGCTTGAGCCAGTAGCCCCGCAAACGGCGCCCAGGACGGCCGTACTCGTGCAGCAGGTTGGGATTGGAGACCTGCTGTGGCACATGCCGTATTTCGAACGCATTGCTCAATCGAGTGCCGGCGGGCAGGTTGCAGTGGTCGCATCTCCGTCAACTCACGCGCGCGAGCTTCTGGATGAAGTTCCGTGGGTCTGTGCCGTGATCGATTTCGACCGCCATGCTCGCAGGGAAGAGGGCCGCAGGGGGCGCCACGCAGGTCTGATGGGTCTGTTGCACATGGCCGCAGTTCTGCGACAGCAGCACTTTGATCGGATCGTCATGTTTTCCGGTAGCGCCAACCGTGGATTCGTGGCGTGGTTGGCAGGCATCCCCCAGCGATCTGCGTTCGGCTTCACGCCGTTCCAGCGTTTGTTCCTGAACTCGCCGCCATACATCAGCCGCCATGAAGGGTCGTCTGTTGCGGTTTTCAGCGAGGCTGCATCCTTTGCAATTGCCCATGGCCTGTGTCGAGAGCGACTGGTGCCAAAGATGCCGCGCCGGAAGGCGCTCATTGATCGCATGTCTCCACGACTTCGTCATCTGCCTCGACCGCTATACGCCATGGCAATCGGCACATCGGAGAGCCACAAGCAATGGGGGGCACGACGCTTCGCCGCCTTGAGCGGCGAACTGCTAAAACGCGGCTACGGCGTGTTGCTGCTGGGCGGCCCGGCCGAGGATGCGTTGGCGGAACAAATCATCGGCGGAGTCCCTCAACATTTGCACTCGCACATCATGGCGCAGACGCGAGAGTCGATCGGCATGACAATGGCAGCGCTGTGGCTGGCAGACGCCTGCATTGGCAACGACACGGGTGTAACGAACCTGGCGGTCGCCTGCGACCTACCAGCGTTCGTGCTTTTGGGGCCGCGCCCGCTGCTGGACCTGGATCCGCTGATGGTGATGTTGCGGGCTTCGCGGCTGGACTCGATCGACGTAAAAGCGGTTTTGGACGTGCTTTGGGAGCATTGCGCCCCGGGCTTCGACCAGGATAACGTTCAGGTTTGTGCGGCCAGCTAGCGCGCCCAGGCCAACCGGGCTTCCCGTTGCCCAGTTCGCCGTCGACCCCGCGTGCAAGCGTTTCGGCATCGGCCGCTTGCTCCATGAAGCTGTAACGTTGCATGCCCTTGCCAACAGAGCGCTAGTCATGGCCGTGGACACAGCAGCACCTGCAGTTGGCTTGATCGCCAAGCACGGAGCCCGGGGTTACGAACCCGCGGCTGAGCATGGTCCATATCAACAATGTCGGCGCCCTCATGCAGCGGAGCCTTTCCGCCAGCAGTTTCCACGGTGCCTGCCCGTAGCCCCTTCCGTCAACGGACGTCCTGGAAGCGGGCCATCCCCTACGCCGAACATTTATGGGTGCCCAACCGGGCGCTTGACAGCTTTGCAGAATCCAATCGCGGGCAGGTGAACGACAGAGAAGGTTCGGTTGCAGCCGGTCACGGCGCCGAACGAGCCGGTTACAGCGGTCGATACCCAAAAGGCGGGCGCATGTGCTGCACATCGTCGGTATGGCTTGACGCGGACGCCCATGCAACGACGCGCTCAACCATGCCGAGCCGCGGCAGCCTTCTGGCGGTTGTTCAGTCGATGGAGTTCATCGCGAGCCAGACTGACTGCCTCCAGCAATCCGTCGCGTCTGGCCATCTTGGCAGTCAGCGTGTTCGCAGCCGATACGCGAATACCGACCGGAACTGGAACGTTAGCCTTGGCCAGCGCTCGTAGAAACGCCGCACGCTTGCGTTCAAGCCAACCGGCGATTTCGGCGATGGCCTCGCCGTGATCGTCCTGATGCCTAAGAGGAACGGTTGAGCCGTTGACCTTTACCTCGAAGACATCACCGGTCGTCTTGACGTTCAGCACCACGACCTGACCATCGGCGAACGTGAAAGCGATCGAGCGAAACGCAACCCCGGCTCGCTTGGACAGCGTCTGCGCCACGTCGGTGCTGACGACCTGCACGCCCGCCTTCTGAAACAACCGGCTTGCCGTCACCAAGGCTTTGTCCTTGGCTTTCTCAAAATCAAAGAGGATGGATTTCATGGTGGTCGTCTTGGCTCACATTTGAGTCGTAGGTCCATCCGTGCCGGGGTGCCGGTGAGCGTTGAAGACATCGCGCATTCCGGACATCGTCTTGGCCCCGCCCGCATCGGCAACGTTGCCGGCGGCGGTGATATCGGCTTGGGACACGATGCTTCCGCTGACGGTCAGGTTCTGGTCCATCGTGACGTCGGCGCCTGTGATCGCCACGAGGCCTTCGGTGATCGAGACTTGCGTGCCACCGACCGTCAGCAGCATCGTGTCCTCGGCGATCAGCTGCACGTTGGCGTGCTGCCAGCGCCGCCAGCCGCTGGTGTTGGCCGTCCGCGGCGTGCGGTAGCCCATGATGATCGGAAACCTCGGGTCACCCCCTTCGAACATGAGCCACACCGGGTCGCCAGGAAGGATGCGAATCTCGGTCGTCGCCGCGTTGTCCCCAAGGGCGTTGTTGAACACAGCCTCAGGAAGGGTGTCGCTGCCGTCCGTGATCCCTTCGATTCGGACGCGGCATGCGCGCGCGGCGGGGTCATAGCTGACCACCTCCCCGGGCCAGAGGCTGGGCAACATGTTCATGCACTCACCTCGCCCAGCCAGTACAGCGAATAGGTCTCCTGGCGACCCGGCTGCTCCCATGCCAGCACATGGGCCGCGGTGATGACGATGTAGGGCTCGCCATCGACATCGATGCGAGCACCCGCGTTGATGTCGGGCGACAGCGCGTTGCGCAGCTTTCTGGACATCACCAACGTCGTTCCCAGGTTGTTCAGCAGGCGCGCATCGGCGCGGGGGCGGTAGAGCGCGCGCCTTGCGACGCCCCGCCGGCCGATCACGAAAGCGTTGCTTGGCGCCGTGCTGACACCGAAGGGGATGGATTGGCGTTCGAGGAAGGTACTGGCCAAGCGCTCGGCGGCGTCACCGCGGACGAACTGGGTCGCCCTAGCGTTGCGCAGCTCGGCGAGCCTTCGAAACCCTATCCGGCCAGCGTCATAGACTAACGCGCCGGCCTCCTCCTGCAGAACCTTAGCGACCTCGAACGACGGTGTCATGCCCACGAACGCAGAGAACAGAGGCGCCGTGAAATCTCCGTCGATGCGCGCCTGCGCCCCACACGCGCGATAGATGGCACCCAGCGTCGTTCGCTCACGGATCACGGCTCGCCCGAGCGGTCGGGCCATGGGTTCACAGGACGCCAGCAGCCCCGTTGCAGAAATCGAGCTGAGCAGGCGATCCCCCTGCACATGAGCGCCACCGGCCCGGCCCGAATCGTCAGCGTGCTGGACCTTGACCAGTGTGAACGCCACCTGTTCCGATCCAACTCGGATCACGGCGCCCTCGGTCAACAGCGCTTGAGTCTCCTCGGTTTGGCGTACGGTCAGCTCGACAGTGGCCGGAACCGGCGTAAGGTCCGTGCGCAGCACCAGCCGCATGATCAGGTCGCCACGCAAAGGCGTGGAGGAATCTGGTGGGTAGACGTTCACTGGCTACTCCACCGTCACGGCCGCCGCCGCGAATGCACGAGAGGGGACGCCCTCTGGACCTTCCATCACGGCGATGTCCCCGGCAATCTCGCTGACCGGCCGGCCATAGACATCCAGCCCCGCTGCGCGGCTGGCCTCCAGGCGCAAGGCCTGTTCTCTTTCGACGTACAGCGCAAACAGCGGCCGAACGATCGACCACTCGCCGGTCGTCAACTCCACCTCGATCTGGATCGGGCGCAGATCGACGGACGTGTCGACCGGCAGCCCGTCCGGATCGACAGCCATGAGGCTTGCGACCGCGCCGTGGGCCGCATAGAAGCGCAACGCCGCAAGCGCGCATTCGGCGGCTTCAGCCTCCGTCAGTACTAGCCATCCGGGCGAGCGCGTCGCCACGAACTCGGCGACCAAGTCAGCGAGCGTCACGAAGTTGACTCAGACAAAGATGTTGCCGGCGACCTTCTCACCGAAGAAGTGGAAGAACAGCGTGCCGGTTACGTTGGTCACCTGGCTGCGGTTCTCCCAGTCACGGTCCGGCGCTTCCGGCACAAAGAAGCAGTCGCGCAGCTTCCACGCGTAGTGGAAGGCTTCGGGTGTTCCTTCGTAGGCCGTCGCCTGGAATTTAGCCCCGCCGATGGCCACGTCGGCCAGGAACTTGGCCACCGAACCGGAGACAGTTTCCGACAGCGTCAGCGGTCCCTGGTGCGCCGTCTTCAGCGCCTGTGGCTGCCAGCTCTGCATGCCCATCGGCCCGGGGACTTCGATTTCTCCCATGACGCCAATGACAGGCCACGGGAACTGCTTGGTCAGCAGCGTGAGTTCCTCGTGACCATCGATGACCAACATGGCGTCAGAGGACACCGACTTGTCGCCCAGCAGGCGGGCGGCGTTGTAGTGCCCCATCAGCACGGCGGCGGTCTGAACAGACATAGGACTTAGAGGGCAACGTTGCGTTGCCGCGAAGTCTGTCGATCCATGACGGTCGCTGGTGGGAGCGTTTTCCGAACGAGCGTCGTGAACCGATTGCCCGTTGTCGAAGACCGACGGGTCGTTGTCCCTGCAGAGCGGTCGTTGTGAAAAACGACCGGGTCTCCTCTGCGAGGCGCGCGTCCGTCTCCAGCACCCAGTCCGCCGGATGCGCTTTGGTGCATACTGTTGATAAATACAGTATTTCGCTATGGAGTTCTTGCTGTCCCGCCTCCGCGACCGAGGGAAACTGTCGTGGCAAATCGAGCGCATCACGCACCGCGGTCGCCTCTCAGTCAAGGACAAGTACGACCAAAATCGGATGGTGCGTGTGGCCACCTTTGAGGCCGTCGACAAGACGCCTATTCCGCCGTTGCGCGATGCGGTCTTGCTCGGCTGCACCTCTCACTGGATCTCGCTGGCGGGCACAGAGGAGGCGACAGAGGGCCCGCTGCAGGACGTGAGGCTCTATGCGCAGGGCTGGTACCTGACTCCCATTGAGGATCGGGAAGTGATGCGCCTTGAGAGCATCGTCGGCCGCATGAACAAGCGATTGCGAGACTTTGGCGTCGTGGTGGAGTGGTTGCCAGGTCCCGCATGCAGAATCCCCGGAGAGAGGGACGACTAGCATGTGCTCTGGCGATGGCCGCTGCGTTTGTGAGGCTTCAGCTTGATCGCGGCGGCTTGTCTGTCGGTGGCCAATGGAGCTGCTCTCGGGCTCTGAGATCGGCTTTGCGCTCTTTGTGCTCGATCCATCGCACCATCAGGCGATACACGACGTATCCGACGGTCAGCACTGCCAAGCCAGCAGCGAAGCCCAACGTAAGGGTCAGAAGTCCGGGTGGCAACGCCATGACTGCTCCCTTCTGCTAGGTGTTGACGGATGACGATTTTCCATCCCTGGTGCTGGCTATGGGAATGGTGTGCGCTGTTTTCGGCGCCGCAGGGGCTTCCTGTGCCGCCAGATTGTCCGGCCGTTTTATCGTCGTTCAGTCGTGGCGGGGCCAAGGAGCGACCACGGTCCCACGAGAAGAACAGCGCATGCCGGTGATCCTCGATCGGGCCAAGTACCAACGCTGGCTTGTGTTCACGCCGACCCAGGCCAAGGCGACGTGCGTCCCGTGGTCCGGTCCGCTCGAAGGACGACGCATCAGGGCCAGGCACAACAGATCAACGTGAATCAGCCGGCTGCTGCCCCGGCGGCATTCTGGGACTGGCGCAATCCGGCCAAGCAGGGCTAGAGTCCGGCAGTCAGCCTCTACTGGACATGCCACATGAGAATCGCCGCCCTTGCCTTGATCGCCGCCATGATCCCCCTCGCCGCTCAAGCCGGCGACACCTGCGTTGCCCAGGTTGCGGCGAAGAACCTGGCCGGTGCGGCCAAGGCCAGTACCTTGAAGAAATGCACGAACGACGCGGTCGCGGCTTCTCGGGCTACCTGTGACGGTCAGGCCACCGACAAGAAGCTCGCCGGCGCGGCGAAGACTGCCTTCACGAAGAAGTGCATCACTGACATGACGCCGGACGTACAGGCTACTTGCAACGCCAACGCCGACGACAAGAAGCTGGCCGGTGCAGCCCGCAAGAGCAACGTGGACAAGTGCATCAGGGACTTCGTCGTCCAGTAGCAGGACTGCCGCGCATGCCCTTCAACAAAGCCCAGTGGATCGAATCGTTCGAGGGCCAACTGGCCATCCTGCGCCCGCACCTGAGCCTGCGTCTCCTTGCTGCCATGAGCCTGTCGGCATGGCATAGCCGGGGCTCCAGGGACGAAGATCCGATCAAGGCAGCCCAGGAAGAGTGCAAGACCCTCGACCTGCAAGCGAAAAACCGCCGCTCGGGATAGCTCACATCTTGGGCACGCTGCAAGCAGCAGACAGGTGCGGCTGCCTTAGTTCCCGAGGCCTCCGGTGACGGCATGGGCGATCCCCCTGTCCTGAACGTTTTGCGTCACGGGCTCCCGCAGAACGACGACCTGCGGCCGTGACTTGTCCGCCTCCAGTCGGACCGGCAGATCGACCTTGGGGATGGGGGGCAAGGCGGGTGATGGAGGCATCGACGGGGCGGCTGCAGAAGCGCCACCAGATAGTTGCGTTACCGATGCAATTGCCGGAACAGCAACCGATGAGACCTTCCCGACCTTGAACCCCTCGACGCTTGCCACGGCGTCGAGAATTGCTTCTCGCTCAGCCTCTGAGTAGTCGGACATCTTTCGGTTCGATCCGCGGACGGACGCAAGCACCGACCGCTGATACCGCTCGGTGTCGTTCTCATTCGGCGGGGCATAGCGGGCGATCGCCGCCTTGAGGTCCAGGCCTTTGTATCGCTCGCCTTCAAACAGCAGCTTCCCCTGCGCTGCTCGTCCCTCCTTCAGGGTCGGGAACACCGCGAAGCGTCCATCGGATCCCAAAGCTCCCAGGGACTTGGTGTACTTGTTGAACTCCAGATTGCCCGGGTTGTTGTTGCGCCAGTTGCGCGTTCCGGTGCGCCGCAACACCGTGCCATCGGCCTGCTCGATGTCGGTGAAACCCTTGCCCGCACCAACCACGCGCTGAACGCCACTGCTTACGGCGCCAACCGCCTGCACCACCGCTTCGGACGACTTCGCGAAGGCGTTCTTCGCGACGCGGGCACCGCTGCCCACCACATCGCCGATGCGCTGAGGCAATGATTTCGGTTTGACATCCAGCCGGCGGGGATCGTCAATGGCACGCCCACTGGCATCGAGTGCCGGCGACCCGTTGAAGCCCTCTCGAAAGCCGGAAGCCACGTCGCTGCCCCAGCTCGTCGCCTTCTTCTTCGCTTCGTCTACGAATGAGCGAACGTTGTCGAAGGTATCGAACACCTTGGTGAGGATGCCGGACTTGTCCAGCCATTCGTAGATCCGCCCGCCCAGCCATGTGCCCAGGGCCGCAGTGCCCAGCCCTGCCAGCATGGGCAGCAGCGCAGTGAGGACTGCCGGCAGAAACCGTCCCAACATGCCCATGAGGCCGCTGAAGATGCCTCCTGCCTCTGGCGTGTCCCCATGCATGTTCGTGGACTGGTCGCCGTCGGTGGGTCGCTTTGGTGTCAGCGCCTTCAGGATGCGGCCGTACCAGCGCTCGCGCTTGGCATCCTTGCGTCGCTCACCCATGGCCGAGAAGACACCGCGGCCCAGAGGTGCCACCACATCCTTGATTTCCGCGGCGGCTTGCAGGGTGGGATCGACGCTTGACGCGTTCCCACCAGAGGCGTCCAGCAGCCCGGCGACGATGGACTTGGCGATCGTCTGCATCCGGCCGCCGTTCCGTTGCGCGTCGTCGACGCCTGCGTGCGAGTCTCCGCCAACAAAGCGGCCGTTCCTCGCACGGGTGATGCCGCCCGCAGACACTGGGCCCAGGGGTTGGGTTGTCGGACCGGACCTCACCTTCTCGGCAAGATACCGCCCTCGGGTGTCACGCATGCGTGGAGTCACCGTCGATGTCCGGCCAGCTGACGCAATGCGGGTAGCCGCCGCGCTTTGTCGCCTTGCCGACTCTGGACCGACGGCTCCGCCACTCGCGCGATGAGCGCCAGCTGCAGCACCTCGCCCGGTCGGTTGGACAGTTCCAGCGGCAGATCGACCCGGTGCCGAAGACTTGGATGTCCCAGATCTGGCGCCCAGCGCGCGAGCGATGGCCGCCACATCGGCTGAAATGCTGCGCCAGATTGCTCTGTCCAGAGCTGCAGCTCTCAATAGGCCGCGGTTCGTGTCCAGCAAGTCACCAACCAGAAATCCCTGCGCATCGCTCTTGAAAGTCCCCACCCTGTGTCTCCATCAGCTTGGCGAGTTCACAGGCCGGCGAACGAATCGAACTGCGTGAAGGTCATGTTCAGCTCGGCCAGCGCCTGCTCGCGCCGAGACAGCTCATGCTCCACCGTCACCGGTCGCATCCACACATGCGCGGAGTACGGCTCACTGCCGGATGCGGCCACCACCTCGGGGTCAGGCAGCCCGTGCACAACCTCGATCAAGACGCAGTAGTCCCGCGGCAGGCCGAAGGTGCCGTCCTGTGCAACGGCTTGGGCGCACTTGGCGTCGAACCAAGCCTTGAGTGTTCCGATCTCATCGTCCATTGTGGTGATACGCAGCTCGACGGCTTCGCTGCCCGTGAGTCGGTCCATCACGGCGCCGCCAATCGCCACTTTGTCGCCTGTCAGAGTCGCCGGGTTGTAGCTGACGTCCACAGCCAGCAACTGCAGCACGCCCTCTGCGTTGAGCCCTTGTGATGGGTTCAGGTCGGTGATCCGTACGTAAAAGTTGGCTTTGTGTGCTGGACGGGCGCGGTGTATCTCCCGAATGCGCTCCATCGCCTGCAGGGGCGTCATCCCGCCCAGCAGCGGATTCGGCGCGTTCTCGAACTGCGGCCCAAAGACGTTGTCTAGTTGTTGGCCCGCGTGCACGATCTGGGAGGCCAGCTTGACCTGTGCCGGCGACAGCCGCGACGTCACCGCCCCAGCGGCCTTGGCGCCGGCCGTCTGCAGCGCCATAGCTTTCAGCTGCTCTTGATCAACGTTCGCCGCGCTGAACCGACGAGGATCAAACAGCATCGGCCATCTCCCGCTCCTGCTGCTCCTGCGGCGCGGCACCGCCCTCCAGCTGGTTGATGGCGCTCGCGCCACTGCGCTCACCATCTCCGCCAATCCCATCGCTTGCGGCCTTCTCCTCCTTCTTGGCCGCAGCCAACGCCTTGGCGTACAGCTTCGCGTCCGCCTCATCCAGCTTCATGACATGGGTCAACAGGTGCGACAGCGCCGGCTCGTCCAGGCCGCTGTCCTTCAAGGTCGTCAAGGTCTGCGCCAGCAGCGCCCCCGCGTTGTACGCGTCGGCCGTGGTGCGCTGTCGCTCGGTCTCCAGCGCCGAGATCGAGCCGTAGAAGTTGATCTGCCATGGCCGGTTTCCCGACTCGTACTTGACGCCCTTCTTGTACGCCAGGTGCACATCGATGACGTGGCTGAAGAAGTCCGACAGCGCCGTGCGAATCGTGCGCGAGCGCTCGGCTGCCTGGATGGATGTCCTGAAGAACCCGCCGTCACCCAGCCCACCACTCATCAGATCGGCAAAGCCCAGCATCGAGATGTCCACGCCGAGCGCCCCGCCCAGCAACTTCGCGTGGAACATCACGTCGTCGACGTTTACGGTGCCGGCCCGGCCCGTACCTGCACCGCCTGCCGAATTGACGCCTTGCAATTGCATGACCTGCTTGTCGCCGTAGACGGGCAGCATGTGCCGCACACGGCCCAACAGGTAGGCACCTGACTTGACGGCGGTCTCGGCCAGCTCTTTGGAACGCATCAAGATCCTGGTCACCGAGCCGAGGAAGGTCGTTCGCTGCTCCTTGGTCATGCCGGTGACGTTCACCGTCATGATCGACTCGTCGATCGAATCGAGAACTCGCTGCCCGACCAGCCCCAGCATTGCGGCGGTGAACTTGTCGAACTGGTCTTCGGCGTCGATCAGGAACGAGCCGCCTGCCAGCGACGGCATCAGCGGCAGAGCGTTCACGTTGTCCTCCCGGATGCGCATGCGCCAGGCCTTCTCAATGGCCATAGGCTGCGGTGCATAGATCATGCGGGGCATCTTCAGCCGCGCAATCTGATCCATCGCGAGCGTGTCGACGTATCTCTGCCCCACAGCCACCTGACAAACCACCGTCTTGTCGCCCAGCTCGAACGGCTGTACGAGAGGCGGCAGCGTCATCTCGTCGCTGATTGCATTGACTACACCAACGCCCTTGCTGGTGTACAGCCGCGCGAAGCTGTCGCCGTACGCGACGCCGTTGAAGGCGACCGTTGCCGCGATCCGGTTAAACAAAGCCCCCAGATCCGTGTTCAGCTCGGCCACCAACGCCTTGGCCGCCGCATCCTTCTGCGCTTCTGGCCGGGTCTCGATGAACACCATGTCCCCGGTGGTCTCGTGACCACCGAGCGCTGCCATCACATGGACACGCAGAGCCCCGGCCACCAGCGGATTGGCCAGCATCTGCTGGTACTTGGCATAGATGGCCTGGCGAGCGCGCGCCTGCACCACTCCTGACCCCAGTAACGGCGCGGTGGACAGAGGCTCGGCGCTGAAGCCGAACTCGCCGGTGCCGCGATCAACCTCGTCGATCCGGTCGCGGCCGAACTCCGAAGCACCGGCCCGGCCGAGCGCCACAGCGAGCGCTTGAAAGAGCGATTTCCTGGGTGTCTTCGGGTTGCTGTTCGTCGCCATGCACGGTCGACCCAGAGGGCCAAGGGGAATCATCCCGATTCTTGACGCAAGCCGACTAACAGATGAGGCGACGATTTCCCATGTAGAGAAGTACACGGGCGGTGCGACGGCGCATACGCCGGGCAATCCTGACGCCGAGGCGGTGTAGCGAAACTACCAGACGGCTGTATCGGCCGCCCTTGAACCACAGCGTCGGCGCGGCCGGCGGGCGCAACTGCCGGCCGTGACGGCCTACTGCCAGCCTCCAGCCCTCTTCAAGACGGCGACTATCGCGAATACTGCGACGGCAATCATCGCCACTACTATCGCCTTTGCGCGCACAGATTTGCCTCCCTTGCTATTTGTCATTGCCCCGCGTGCCGGCCTTCAGGAACACGCAGACGAACACCGCCTCTCCTCGGACTTTGCACTCTTGCCCGCGATCCCAGAGCGGTTGCACAAAGCTTCCGAGGACAAAGCCGGACACGATAAACGCTGGCACGAAGAAGCCGACCCGTTCCTTCGGCCTTTGCGTCTCGTCGCTCATGATGTAGGCGCCGAGCCGTCGAGACTGACGGCCGGCCAAGTACACCAAGGGAGCGGTCAACGCCAACGCGAACGACAGGTACCCAATCGACATATCCATGAGTTCCCTTTCTGACTGGTTGCGAATCACGCGCACAGATGCGCACCGAGGTTTTACCTTCGGCCGGCGATTCGCACCAGGTGTCAAAAATGGCACTTGCGGTCAGCACCTCTTTCGGGTTTGCTCTTGAGGCACTGAAGCAAGCGACGAGCGGGAGATCCTGTACCGCGCATTGGGCCGGACAAGCCAGATGCGGCGCTGTGCGGTAGGCCTCAGACTCGACTTGGGCTGGACGTTGCGAGGTGCCTGCAGACGTACTTGCGCGTTGCACGCCCAAGCCAATCGCCGGAGAGCGCGATCTGCCTCGGCGCTACACCGAAATCATGGACAACATCGCCCGAGATTCCTGATCCATGTGATCGAAGCGCATGCCGACGCGAAACCCTCCCTCAGCGGCCAGGGACGCGTGCAGGACGGTCGCACGCGCCTGGATGAACTCCGAGTGCCGGTTGCTCATCCAGCGCAACTCAATCTCGCACGAAGTGCCGGGCGGCAGGCTCCGAAACATCAGAACGCTGAGGCCAGAGCTGCTCAGGTCAAGCGTCTTGGCGTGCAACTGGACGTCCTCAACCTTGACGAACGCGCTGATGGCCAACTGTGTCCTTGACGATCGTCGACGTTCATCCATGCGGTCGTGGCTCTGGCGGAAGGTATGTTCGTTGAGCAATTGTGGTGCCCGGTACTCGGACGCCACGGAGGCTTCGCAGTTTCTTGGCAGTCAGCGATCGATGCGCACCAAGTGCCGTCGCGGGTCGACCGTGAGAACCGGCCCGGCGCCATCGGACACGGCAGCCGCTATGCCCTTGCTCTGATCGATGGCACGCCGATCCGCCCCGCACGCTGCAGTTCAGCCACCAGTGCCTCTGGAGCGCCCCCACCTTGCCGCCAAGCCGCCGTCCGCCACCGCAGTCCACAACTCGTTGCCCATTGCGAACTGAACCCGTACATCGTCAAGGACCGGCTCATCCGGCTCGCGGATGACCTGCCCGTAGGCCTGCCCCAGGCCCGTCAATCCCCCGTCAATCTGGCCGTAACGCAAGATCTCCATGTCGATGTCGAACAGAGCGTACTCACCCGCATCCGCTTCGTCCTCCCCACCCAGCGCATAGGTCGCGGAGCCGGCCATCCGCTCGGCACGGTAGTAGTCGCGGAACTGCTCGCCAGCCACGAGCGTCTGGAGAACCGTCAGGCCACGGCCATACGCCACGCGCAGCGTTTCGCTGTCGATGTTCCCGAAGACATGTGCCTCGCGCCGCAGGGCCTGCTTGACAGACCACCAGTAGGGCCCGTACTGGAGATAGTCGCCGGGCGCCTTGCGCAGCCGTTCGGCAATCACCCGCGCCGCGAACCCTTCTGGACTCTCGCCCGGGTGGGCTTCGGCCAAGGATGCCGCAACGTCTGCAGCGGCCCGGGCAATCTCGTCGCGGTCAAACTGATAGTGTTGGTACATGGTCATCTCTGAGCGATCGGGGCAATCGGCGGGCCATCAGGCCGGAACGACTTGCAACTCTTGCGCTGCCTGCGGATAGAGCTTGACCAGTTCATCCCAAGCCGCGGGGGAGATCTCCCACATGCTGCGCTTGCCGTTCCAGTAGGCCCGCTTGCCGGTTGCCTGCGCGGCGTACTTGATCCGGTCCTTGTGCGCCATCGTGTTGCCGGTCACGCCGATGCTTCCGTAGCTGTTAGGCAAGATGGTCGACGACGACAGCGATGGCGACGGCGCCGCCAGCACCTGTACCTGCCCAATCTCGCCGACGCCAGAGACCTCCGCCGTCTCCTGCTGCTGAATCTGCCGCGCTTTCAGGTTGAGCCACCGCAGCGGCTCGTCGGGCATCAGTGCGCGCCAGTTGTCCGCCGTGACCTCGTACCAGGGATAGGCGCTGACTGCCATCTCCTGGCCCACCGCGTCGAGCGCTGATTGCGTGGTGGCCTCCTCGACCCTGGCCTTCCAACCGTCGCCCGGCCGCTTGACGACGTCAGGGCGAACCGACGCCAGCAAGGTGCATAGTTGGTCCCCCGGCTCATCGGTGCCATACAGGTGCTGCAGGTCCGCTCCATTGAGCTTCATTCCCGCCGCAGTGGCCGCCATTGCCAGGTCCGCGATTCTTCGGTAGCCGTCGACCGACTGTCGCAGGAGCGTGGCCTCGCCAAAGGCGTACAGCACGTCACGGCCCTCCCATCGCACAACGGAAACGCGCTGCGCCTCGGCAATGGATCGCACAAACGCCGACAACCCTTCCCAAGCCGGATCGATGGGGTGGGCAAATAGCGGCGCCGGCAGTTCCACAAGGGTTGCCGAAGCAATGATCAGCGTCTTGGTCGTGCGCCGCGATGCCACTTCAGGGCTGTGGGCTGAGAACAGAGTCTTGGCCTCGTGCTCGGACAGGCCATCGGTCGACTTTTCATTGATGACGTCGTCCAGCCGCGCGGCTTCAACCACCGCCCCCTCGTAGTCCGGCCCGCCCGGGTAGATCGTCGTCCAGCCGCGAGACAGCACGTCAGCCACTGTGCGCGTGCGCTCCCTCGGGGACACAAAGGTCGTGGCGCTGTCAACGACAGCCAGCTTGCCATCGGGGTCGCGAAGAAGCATGCCACGGGCGATGAGCCTGCCGTCGATGATCGACGCCTGGCCCTCCTTGAAAGCCTCCACCAAGCGAGCGGGATAGCTGCCGTTAGAGCTGTCCCCCACACGCACGAAGTCCGCCAGCGCTTCGTCCATCATCTTTTGCGCCGCGGCTACCTCGCTCGCCCAATCGTCTTGCAGAGGGCCTGCCTCAAGAATTTTCAGCTGCTCCCGGACGTTGCTTTCGACAGCCTCGCGCTGCCTGCTGTGGCCCGAACGCGCGTAGTAGCTCGGCACCGTCAGGGCTGCGTCCAGGCTGGACGGTTTTGGCGGTGAATAGGCGCTGTAGCTGCGAGTGACAAACTCGGCTGACTCACCGATGTCCCGCCGCAGGCCATCGGCGCGTGCCTTCAACTCCGCCACTCGGGTGGCAAGCTTGATTTGGCCGGCCGGTGACCGGGGGCTTCTCACTTGCAGGGCCGCCAGTTCGTGGCGCAGGTCGTACAGGGCCATGACCTTGGTCTGCACCCACTCTTTGGCCGTCGGGTTCTTCTTTAGGAACGCCTGCTGGGCGCTGGCTGTGCGTAAGTTGATGACCTGGCGGGCTTGCGCAGATTCGGCACGGGCGAGCTTTTCCTTCAGCTCGCTGCGCGCGCGGATGGCCTCGATGGCCGAGTCGTCGCCCATCGATTCGATCAACTCGTCGTACTCCTGCGCTGTCAACCCACCCGAGACGGCCACCTCATTGCCACCGTCCTTGGCCATCACGCTGTCGATCCAATCTCCCTTCTTGCTGGTCAGACGGCGCTTGTAGGCGTCGAACGTGCCATCGGCGTCGTAGTGGTAGATCGCGACCGATCCCGTTGTGTTGCCCTGGCGTACGCCGCGCCCGTTGCGCTGAATCTGGCTGTCAGGGGTCCAGCCGATCGTCAGGTGATGGATCGCCTGGGTGCCCTTTTGCAGGTTGATGCCCACTTCGGCCTTCTCGTTGGCGATGATGGTTCTGTAGCGGTTGTCCTTGCCTTCGGCATTGAAGCCATCCTGGATCGCCTGCATCTGCTCGGCGTCCTTGATCGACTGGCCGCTGACGACGGCAATGGCCGCGGGAGCCACGCCGGCGTGCCGCGTGAGCAGCCGCTTGATCTTGTTGTGCAGCGGCAGCATGTCGCAAAAAATCAGCTGCTTCACCCGGCCGGACAGGCTGCGCGGCTTGGCCTCTTCACCTTTGAAGTTCTCTAGCAACGCAGCGAACTTCGGGGGAATGCCCACCTCCAGCACCAGGCCTGCTTTTTCGGCCACGGCCTCGAAAGCCATCTGATTCGCGTAGTCCAGCGTGTCCAGCACGATGCGCTGGCCATCAATCCGAGCCGCCACCCGGATGCGCTGCATCAGGACCAGGTCGTCCCCATCACGCACTGATTTCGTCCCGATGACGTTTTCGGAGGCCGTGTGCGGCCCCGGACGCGCCCGTGTCTCGACCTTGCCGAGCTTGTTGAAGGCAGCAACGGTGGCTTGTGCCGCGTCCCCTTGGGCGGGTGCGAAGGTGTAGAAGGTGGCCCGCTCGTCCAGCTCCGGGTCCGCGATCAGCATGCTCATCTTGTTGATGAGGTTGAACGGGTGGGCAATCAAGTCCATCGATTCACCCAGGCGCTGCTGCACGCGCCCGGCCGCTGCCAACTGTTCTGGTGTGGGTTGGGGCGCGTTCTTGCCGAGAGCACCGGTCAGGTAGCGGGCCGCGTAGTAGGCGTCCTTGTACTCGGCCAGGAGTCGGCGCACCGCTTCGGGCAACTGCACACCGGTCTTGCGTTCCTGAGCCTCGGGCAGGCGCAGGTCGTCGCCCTCCGCCTTCACATCCTTGGCGTTCTTGATCGTCGCAACAGCGCCGAGCGTGCGGCGCAGCAACTCGACGTTCTGCAGGCCCTTGAACACCCGGCAGTTCTTCGATCGGCCGTCGATCGTCAGTTCGTCGTCATCCTCGACGTTGCACATGACCTCCATGAAGGCATCCGCCCCACGCGCGCCCATGCACAGGCTGTGGACCTTGCGCTCGCCCACCGCCAGGCACAGCATGGAGTAGATCTCCAATGGGCTGTTCGTGATCGGGGTGGCGGTCAGTGCCAGCACGCCGTCACCCAGCGGCGACAGACCGCGCACGAACCACGCCTTCATCTGGATGTCCAAGCCGCGCTGCGATGCGTCGGCCACGCTCAGGAACTTCGCACTCGAGAACTCCACCGTCTGCTTGCTGTTCTTGTAGGCGTGCGCCTCGTCCAGCACGAGTGAATCGACGCCCATGTCTTCGAAGAACGGGATCGCCGACGATTTCGCTCCTGAGGCGGCCGTCACTTCAGCCAGCTTGCCGTCCGCGCGCTCCACGTCAGCCGTTCGGTTGCCGCCATCGAAGGACGGATCGACTTGGGACAGGTACTGCTCGTAGGCCTGCGTGGTCTCGTATTTGAGCGGAATGCTCTTGAACGCCTCGATCGTGCAGAAGATCTTCGCGTGGCGGTTTTCCAGCACCCGGGCGAAGTCACGCGCATAGTTGGCCGGGTCCACCGTGGCGTTGCCGGTCTTGTCGTTGACACTCAAGCCGACGAACAGGCAATCGTCGGTACTCTGGTAGGCCCGGCTCGCCTCGCGCCGCCAGTTCGATAGCACCGAACCCGGCACGACGAACATGGTCTTCTTCTTGACACCAATTCCTTGCACGTACTGCGTAGCGGCAAGCGCCGTGAAGGTCTTGCCCAGCCCGACGTCAAAACCGTTGATGCCGCCGAAGCTTCGCCCCTGACGTCGAACGTAGGCGTTCTGGTAGCCGTGCAACGTCAACTCGGGGTTCAGCCCGCCGATGGCCAGCGGCGTCGAGTCGTCGACTTCGGTGAAGTACAGGCTTGCCGGGTCGTTGGCTGACTGGCGCAGGCGCTCCATGATCACCGGATTCGACTTGACCCACTGGTCGAACTGGGCGCCGGCCTGCGCGGCCATGTCGCGCAGCATCTTGCGCCGACGCGCTTCCAGCTGCGGATCGGCCTTGGCGTCTTCTTCACGGGTGCGCGTCGACAGGTTGCCGCGCTTCAAGTACTCGGCAAAGCGTTTCAGCTGACGCTCCCGCTCGGTCTGCGGCGATGAAATGTCGCAGATGATCACAGGCTCGCCGTCGTTGTCGAACGCCACGGTGAACGCCGGGTGCATGAAGCGACGCAGGTACTCGGCCTTTTCTTCCAGCGACACGAAAGGGCTGAACAGGTTGAAGCGCAGCTCGCCCGGGTTCACCCGCTGGACCCGGTCCATCGCGCGGGTCTTCTGGCGCAGCAGCTTGTCGCGCAGGAGCCCTTCGGAAGATTCGATCTCAGAGTCGATGCGCGAGAGGAACGCCCCCAGGTTGCCGACGTAGTAGTCGTCGGCACGGGTGGCCCGTGCGCCGTCGGCGCTCACGCACCAGTCGTCATCGGTGAGCGGGTCGAACGCATCGCCGTAGATGGTCTTCAGGGCCGCCACCTCCAATGCGACGCCCTTGGCGCGGTACTTCAGCGCATCGACCTGCTCGCCCGCCGTGAGCACCCGGCCGTTGGTGATGTCCTCCTGCACGTCGCCACGCCAGACAGCCGAGAAGCCCGCCTTGGGCGAGTAGACGATGCGCGACTGCTCCAGTGCCTGCTTCGACGATCGCGACAGCAGCGCTGGGGGTCGCTTGGCGACCGAGTGGTTTTCCTGCAGTGCGGCGCTGAGCTTGGGGTATTCCTCGGCGTAGTTGAACCCGACTTCGACTGCGTGTTCCCTCAGCACCTCGACAGCGGCGAGGCCCGCCACCAGGGCGTTCCAAACCGCGCCGCGCTCAGCATCGACCAGCCCGGACACATCGGCGTGCACGCCACGCAGCCAGTCCGGAAAATCCAGGTCTTGTGATCGTTTGCGCAGCCCGGTGACATAGGCGTCGCCGTCTTCCCAGCGCACCGCCGCGTCAACGGCGCGAAGCGGTGTGCCCAGGCGTTGGCCCAGACCATCGAGCGTGCTGTCGTCCTGGTTCTTCGGCAAGGCGACCCACTGCCCCTCACGCAATTGGAGGGTCTGGCCGGCCATCGTGAGGGTGTCGCCCTCGTTGTAGACGATGGGCTCGGTCTCGGTCGCGTTGAGCTTGGCCCAGTCGATCCGCGATCCTGGGAACTTGCGCAGTAGCTTGGCGATGTCAGCCACCGAGCCGTTGCTTACCACGCGATCTACGTCGCGCACCTTGGCTGGATCCTTGGCAACGAACTCGCCGAGCACGAAGCGAGCGCCTTCGCCCTTGAAGTACTCACCTCCAACGAACTCGGGCCAGAGCACGTTGGCCTCGGTCAGCATCGCCGGGGCTTGTTCGCGCACTTCGGCGATCTTGGTCGCCGCCTCTCGCCCGAACTTGCGCAGCACGATGATGTCGGTGATGGTGTCGGCGTCTGCCGTGCCAAACACACTGTTGGGCAGTCGGTAGGCCCCCATGAACTCGGCCAGGTAGCTCGCAGACGTACGCAGGCGTTCCTCTTGTCCGCCCTTGCCGCTGACCACGCGGGGCGGGACGATGAACGCGGCAACGCCGCCGGGTTTGAGCTTTTCGAGCGAGCGAAGAATGAAGTAGGTTTCGAGCGAGGCGTCCTGGTAGCGTTCGTCCTTCAGGCGGTTTCGGCCCCGCGCACCGTTGTCACCGAAGGGCACGTTGGTGACCACTGCGTCGAAGGACTCATCGGTCGTCTGGCTCGCCACCGCTTCGAAAGGCGAAACCACGGCGTCATAGCCCGGGCCGCCATTGACCAACTGGTTGATGCGCCCGGATACCGAGTCCAGCTCGACCGCCTGCATGGCGACGCTCGCGGGCGCGGTCGCACCGAAGATCCCTACCCCCGCACACGGATCGAGCACCTTGCCACCCTTGAAGCCGAGTTCGGCCAGCAAGTCCCACATGCCTTGAGCAATCGGCTTGGGCGTGTAGTACTCGTAGGCGCTGCCCTTCAGGCCGTCCGCGCGCTCCAGGTTCCCGCCCGTGCCGCTGTAGCGGGCCAGTGTGGTCTTTTGCTCGGTCGTCAGAGTGTCTGCTGCAACCTCGCCAGCATCGATCTGGGTCAGCAGCGCCAGGGCCTGCGCGTTGTCGCGCTTGCGCTGGGCGTGCTTGCGATTCGGGTTGAAATCGAAGTACTGCGCGGTCGCCGCACGCGGGCGAGCCAGGATTTCAGTGTCGCCGTCCGGCTGGAAAGCAGCCGCAGCCTCAGGTGGCTCAACGATCGCCGGTGCCGCTGCCTTGGCCACCGCGGCGCCCAGACGCACCAGCAGCGCACCGATCTTGGCGGTGATCTGAAGACGCTGCAGCGTGCCGAGCGTTCCTTGCGCTTCGGCGGCCACCTTCTGCCGCAGCAGTCCTCCCAACTCCACGGCGAGCCGCATGCGCTCGACGGCATTCAGAACAGGGACGCGGTCCAGTAGGGCGAGAAACTGAACCGGGGCAAGAGTCCGTGCCGCGGACTGAGCAGAAAACATGGATCGGCATTCCTCGAAAGAGGACGCCGATTCTTCTCATGCGCTCAGACGCGCAAGGGGAAGTTTTCCGAATCGGGCATCAGGCGAATCGCAACACGAAGATGTGACGCTGTCCCGTTAGGCGTCTTCATCGCCATGAGGTCTTTCTGCGTCGATATCCAATTTCTTGCCATAAGCGCACACTTCGCCTTGCGCGGAAGAACAGTGGCCAACGAATGATGAGACCGGTGCGCCGAAGGGGGAGAAAGCTATGTCCGAAGAAGCGAGCTGTCGTTCGCTACGGGTTATGGTCGTCGACGACAACCCCGGGAATCTCCTCCTGATGGAAGCGTTGCTAGAGACGTTTGGCGTCGAGCCCGTCACCATGAGCAACCCGCACGAGGCCTACGACGCTTTGCAGCACGGTGGCTTCGATCTCGTACTCATGGATGTGCGTATGCCAGGCATGAGCGGCTTGGAGCTGACGGACAAGATTCGCGCTCTGGAGCATCAGACTGGCCGGCCAAGGACGCGCATCGTGGCCTTGACCGCCAGCACAATGTCGCTAGCTGAATGCACTAAGCACGACATGGACGGCGTATTGTCAAAGCCAATTGATCGCACAGCTCTAAAGGCTGGGCTTGATCGCTGGGCTCGTCCTGGTCAATAGCACCATCGGCCAAGAAGGCTCCCACTGTCGTGCGGCAACCGCCCTAAGAGGGAAATCAGAAAGGCATGAGTATTGGGCCAGCCTCGGCGCGCTACTCGTCCAGATCACTCCAGGCCAAGCGGCGATAGCAACCATCGGCCACAAGGGCTTCCGATCGAAATTTTGGCGCACCCGTACGGGTACCACCGAGTGAAATAGGCGGGCAGCATCTCATGGCGGCGCTGTATCTTGAAGTGTGTCGGTCCACTTCAAGTCTTGGCGCATGACGCCCTGCGCATCCCATTGCATCAAGCGATGCCGTCGCGCGGACGGCGGCGCTGTTGCAGGCTCGGCGATGTAGACGAAGACCCCAACCACTTGGCCTCGCTGATTGACGATCTCGTAGCGTTGCACGTCGGCGAGGCGTGGGTCCTGGCGCGTAACGCTGTCGGCCGGTCGCACGGTCTCTCCCGGGCTGAGTTCCAGCTTGGTTTTCCACATCGAAAATCCCCTTGTCTAGCCTTCGTTGGCTTCATCGAAGCGGACGCTTGGAGATTGCCATAAACCGCCGAGTCGGCGCAACGAACCCAAGGGCCGCCCCCTAGAGGGGCGGGTTGATGGCCGACTCCTGACAGCACAGCGCGTGAATACATGTGCCGGGTCGATCAAGGAGCATGGGTGCCATGCAGCAATCGAACGAATCAGATTTGATTCACCACATCGAGCACTTAGTCCGACAGAGCACCATCGTCCAGGCTAACCACGACACGGACTATCGGTCGAGCACCCTGCTGTCGCTGGAGCGCATTAGCACGGCCGGCAGTTGCGAGCTGCGAGTACCACGCGCGCATCGCTTGGGCACTCGTGCAGGACGCGGTCGGCGTGAACCCCACGCTGGGCTACGTCGCATCGTGGTCGATGCACTCAACGGCGACCCAGTTCGCCCGATGACCGAGTGGCACGAGGGGGCAAGGCAGTGTTGCGAGTTGGACGACTGATCGCGCCGTCAGGCATGCATTCCTGCGCAGGCCTAGCCCTGCATCAAGGTGATGCAAACGCGCCGGGCGTTAGACCCATAGATGGTTTCCACCGTGAATGTGATGCCCACATCGCTCAGGGCTCTTTGAACCACCGTTGTCATCCTGCCGAACGTGCCCCCCTTGACGGGCAGCTCCATCACCGGCGAAACCTTCAAACCATCCAGGCGGCAGTCCTTCGGCGATCCAACTTCGAAGTTCTCAGCTGTCAGCGCGGACCGGATGGAGTCGACGAGACCCTTGCAAAGGTTGATTCGAAAACCTTCATATAGATCATCAATGAGGTCGATGTGATTTGGCAGAGGAAGGTCCATGTCATTCCTTACGGGCAATGCCAAGGGCGAAGCATGAACTGTTCACTTGAATTGCGCAAACAAGATGACGAATGCCGGCGCCGCGACCCCTGCCAAGCAAATCGGTCCGCGAAGGACTAACTTGGCATCAGGATGAAGCGCACCCGGTGGTCGCCAGGCGCATAGATCGCTTCCACCGCGAACTGCATGCCGGCATCGTTCAAGATTCTTCTGACCGCGGCAGTCAACTCGTCGAACGTTCCATTCTCAACGGGAAATTCCATGATCGGGAAGACCTTCAAACCATCTCGTTGGTAGCGCGCTGGGCGAGCGCCTGGGCAACCTGGGCATCCGCAACGTTGCCCGCGACGAAGCCGAACTGGCCGAGCGCATCAAGGGCCACCTCGACGGTCATGGATCAGCAGTGCACAAAGCTCAACGGCTTGGGCCCCACCCAGCACCGGTTGCAGGCGGTGCGCACCAGCTATGAAGCCCGCCAGCGTCGGCCGGCACCATGCTCGCCAGCGGGGCGGCTGACGGCCCTGTGTGCCCAGCTCAGGATCAGACGCAGGCCCTGGGCCACGAGATCGCCGCTCGCGGATCGATACAACGCGAGTTCGCTGCGCGCAATCGGTGACCGCAACATCTTGCGTACCCGGCATCAAGGTGCGCCCCGGTTCGACGCGGGCGGCAAAGAGTACCCGAGATCGGCGCGGCCCAACAAAGCGTTTTCGGCGTCGTCATAGAGCAAGGTCACCAGGCTCACCGCTCCCGGCGCGGGATCGACGACGGGTGCCATGCCGCCAGGCCAGCTGAATCTGCCGTCGAACGCAAGGGCGTGCCCGCCACGCAGGTCCAGTTCGACACGCAACTTGAGCTCCTGCCCACTCATCAAGCCTTCGGGGTATTCCAGCACCGCGTCGGACGTCAGCATTAGTCGGGCGTTGTTGGACAAACGCGCATCCCAGGCAACCCTTCCATCCTGGTCGATGACCAGATCAATAAATGCAACCGCCTGACCCGCAGTGAACTGGCTGGCCACGTCTGTGCGAGCCTCAACGGTCAGCAAGCCACCCGGACCGCTGTCAGACAGCGCAATGCGTGAACCAGCGACCAACTGTCTCGCTTGGTCCGCGACGCCCACGGCCCCCAACACGAGAAATGGCACGCCAGCGACCTCCGCAACGTCGGCCTCGGCCTTGATCGCGGTGTCCGATGCGTCGGCGGCGACCTTCGTCGCGGCGCTGACATCGCCCGCAAATGTGTCCACCTGGGTCTGAGCTGACGCTGCGGCCAATAGGGCGCTATCTGCAGTTCGCTGGGCGGCGCCCGCCGCCGCGGCGGCATCGAGAGCAGACAACTCCGCACTGGTCGCCGTACTCGTGGCCTCTGAAGCAGCCGCTTGCGCCGCTGTCGCATCTGCGGCGGCGTTCGTTGCAGCAATGAGCGCCTGCGACGAGGCGGTCAGTGCGGCCGCGTTGTCCGTGGCGAGTTGCCCCAGCAGCGTAGGCAGACCGGCGATGTCATCCTCGACGTGCTGATGACCCTCGTCGGACTGTGCGAGCAGGCGCTCGCCGTCGCTGCGGTAGCGCGTGAATGGCGCGAGTTCTGACCGATAGTTCGCATCGACATCGGCCAGCACGTCCGCGGTCGGCGTGTCAATCTCCTGCGCAGTCAACGCCACTGGCTTGGCGGCGGCGCCAATGGTCTGGCGAAGGTCAACGCGCTGCGCGTCGGACAGTGGGACTTCGGTGCCGTCGTTTGCTCGGAGTGCGATTGTCATGAGCGGAATTGATCCAAATGAGAGGCAGGCGGTCGACCAGCACGGTCTGACCATCCACCAGGAGAGAAGCCGACATCGGGTGTGTCGCGGTGGAGATGCCCTCGACCAGGCCCCATGCGCCGCGGCCTGCATCCGTCACCGCGGCCATGCGTGCGTCATAGGTGTTGGCAGGCGTCAGCCCGTCCACGACGCCTGAGCCGCCTTGGTCGCCGTCCATCGCCGTGCGGCCCGCCAGCGGGTGCTTGAAGTCACTTCCAGCTGGGGCGCATTCAATGACGTAGGTCGCCAGCGGCGCATCGCCGCAGTCCTCGGGCTTTTGCCAGCTCAGGCTCAGGCTGGTAGCCGCGACTTCGTCGACCGCCAACGCGGTCGGAGCCTTCGACAGGGCAAGCGCCGTGGTGGACACCTCCAGAAGCGCCGCCGGACGCCCGGGACCTGCTGCATTAACCGCATACACACGCAGGTCGTACCGCGTGCTGAACACAAGGTCAGCGATCGTGGCCGAAGTGGTCGTGACGGTGATCGACAGTGCTTCGTCGAAGCCAGTGCCAGCAAGCGCCCATTCGATAACGTAGCCCAACGCCTGACCGCCAGTCAAAGGCGGGGCCCAAATTGCCGTCAGCGTATGCGCCGTCGCGTCGGCTGGCGCCAGGTCCAACACCACACCCGGCGCAGCGGGCACATCGCTGCCGGCGTCGGGGAACGGTTCAACGTCCGGCGTGTAGGGCTCGGCGTATCGGCACATCCCATTCGTCCAGCGCACCTCATCGAAGCGCGTGAACGCCGCCAGGCCTTCGCGGTTGCCGGGGCCTGACAGCCCCGCCTCGGTGCTCGATGGCGGATTGAACACGGCGGAGCCCACCGGCTGGCCGTCCAGCCAAATGGTGCACAGACCGGCGTCGTTTCGCGTGAGCGAAATCATGCGTTGCGCCATGACTGTAGTGCTCAGATCAATCAGCCCCTCGGCGGTCTCCAGCACGGTGTGCGCGCCGCTTTCGGGCCTGATGTTCGAACCCAGTCTGATGGCCAACGAACCGCTGGGCGTGAGGACGAACGACCAGGAACCGAAGTAGAAGAGGCAACAGTCCTTGTAGGCGCTCAATGGCTGGTCCGGTGGCAAACTGGGCACTCTGCGCGACACGCGTGCCTCCATCGTGAACGCCCGACCCCGAAAGTTCAGTGACGGGTCCATGCTCGCCGCAAACACGCGCGCATCCGGGTGGTTGCCGATCTGGATGGCGTTGCCAAACGTGGCGCCCGCGTCGATCTGCGCAGTGCGAGTGAAACCGTTGGTGCGGATGTCGCGCCGAAAGGGCGAGCTGTCGCGCACGATGGGCTGTGCGGTGCCATCGGAGAAGACCGCATCGAAGTGCGTGAGCCACACCACCCAGCTGAACCCGTTGTCGTCGTCCAGTACGAGTTCGTACTGCCCCAGCACCTGGGTGCACGGGTCGACGCCTGCCGTGTGGGGCACGAAGCGCACGAGCGTGTGCGCGCCGGTTCTGCCATCGGCCACACGCAGCGTGCCGCCAGACCACTCGGTCGCCGTGATCGGTGCCACCACGAGCCACAGTCCGTCCTCGGACGTGATCACCCGCTCCTCGCCTGCCCCGTCGATGCCGCGCCATGTCAGCGGCAACGACCAGTCGTTGCCATCGAGCGGCTGCAGCTGCGGCGCGTCCGTTTCGCGAGAAGAGAAGTCCGGATCGGGCGTCCACTCGAACACCAGCGGCTCGTGGCCCGTGTCAGTATTCGGCGCGCTGCTTTGCAACTTCCAGCCATCGGCCCGGGTGGACCTGCGGCGGGCCAGCACCACGTAAGGGTGGACATCCGCCAGTTGGCTGCCGTACTCGTCGGCCGAAATTCCCAAAACCTCCCAGGAATCGCCATCGGCCCACGGCACCGCGTCGAGCACATCGAACCGCCCCCGTGTTGGAACAACGCCGCCGCCCACCTCGTCGACCAGGAAGCCGGGGCCCTGCACTTGATGGAATCCCCACCACTCGGGTGATTCGAAAGACATCGGCGTCGGCCCTCCAGTGCCACGTTCCAGGTCATGTTGACGCCGTGCGAGGGATCGCACGGTTGAACTCAAAGACTCTAGTAACTGCTGCAGGAGGGTCTGGACTAGGTTTTCCGAACTGGGGCTGATGGCCCCCGGGCGCTTGTGAGCAGCCATTTCACTTCGTCGTGAGCAGGCAATTCGGCGCCGTGAGGACCCACTGAATCACATACAGCGTTTCGACGGCTTGCGGCCACTTGCGGGCTGACGACCCGGCTCGCCGAAAGGCGGCCTCCCAAGAGCACTCTGTTGACGAATCCTCATCGGTCGACATCCGCCTTGAGTCTCGTGCCTGCGGACGCCATCCCAAGATGTTTGCATCCTGGCGTCGATCACAGCTTGTGTCGTCGTGGGTAACGGCCTATAAGGGGGTACATAGAACGCCGCCGCCGAAAGTCGCGGCAGGCCAAGGGGGCTAAAGCCGTGGACTCAACTCGAATTCTGGTCGTTGAACCCGAAGGCCGAGTCGCGGCCGAGCTGGAGCGCCGCCTTCAGCGAATGGGCCATACGGTTGCCGCGACCGCCTCCGACAGCAACGAAGCACTGCACGCAACGTTGCGAACGCGCCCGGATCTGGTGATCATCAGCGGGCTGCCTCAAGGCACGCTGACCATCGAAGAGGCCGCGCAACGCCTGCGAAAGGTACACGACATACCGGTGGTCCTGGTCGAAGACGAATCCCCCATCGTGCCGAGCGCGCGAGGGCCTGAGCCTTTCGGCCACATTCTGAGGAGCTTCAACGACCGCGAGTTGCACACGGCCATCGAGTTTTCGCTCTACCGGCATCGAAACGACGCCAAGCTGCGCAAGGTGGAGCGATGGATGTCCTCCACGCTGTCAAGCTTGGGCGATGCCGTCGTGGCCACCGATCGGAACGGCATCGTCACGCTCATCAACCCGCTGGCACAGCAACTGACGGGGTGGACAGAGCACGAAGCCATCGGCCGGCGGTTCAACGAAGTGTTTCGCGTGATCGACGGCGAGAGTCGTAAGCCCATTCTCGATTTGATAGAGCGGGCGCTGCTGCAGGGCTTCAGCATCGGCATGGACGAGAACGTGTTCTTGCAGCCGCGCCAGGGTGAAGAGCTTCTGATCGACGACAGCATCGCCCCAGTCCGCAATGACGCCAATGAAGTGACGGGCGTGGTGATCGTGTTTCGCGACGGTACCGAGCGCCGGCTCGCCGACCAGGCGATTGCGATGCTCAACCAGCAGCTCGAACATCGCGTGCTTGAGCGCACCGCCGAGCTGGAAGCCGCCAACGTCGCACTGGCAGCATTTTCTGGTTCGGTGTCACATGACCTGCGGGCGCCGCTGCGTGCGGTCAGTGGCTTCAGCACCATGCTTTGTGAACGTTACGCCCATGTGCTGGATGTCGAGGGCAAGCGCTTTTTGGAGATCATCCAGAGCAAGAGCGCGCAGATGACGCGGATGATCGACGACTTCATCCGACTCGCGGGCCTGCGGCAAGGGCCACTCAAGGTGACCCAGCTGGACAGCAACGCGATGCTGCGTCAGGTGGTGAGCGGGCTGGCCGAACAAGATCCGGCAGCAGCCCGGTGCATCTTCGTCGAGCCCCTGCCGGACTTCGAAGGCGATGAGGGGCTCCTGCGGCAGGTATGGGTCAATCTGCTGGGCAACGCCCTCAAGTTCACGTCGAAGATGGAACACCCCGAGATCCGGGTCAGCGCTGAAGAAGCCGACGGCATGGTCAATTTCAAGGTGGCCGACAACGGGGCCGGCTTTGACATGGCCTTCGCTGGACACATGTTCACTCCATTTCAGCGCATGCACCTTGAACGTGACTTCGTGGGTCATGGCATCGGCTTGGCCACCGTGGCGGCAGTGATCGATCGTCACGGAGGGCGCATCCGTGCAGAAGGTAAGGTGGGGGAAGGTGCGACGTTTTACTTCTCGCTACCCAAGCAGCATCAGAGGCCTTCTGCGAGCGCCGTGAATTGAGTTCGCCGGCTGACCGTCGCAGGTTTCGCAGCCACGACGCGGCCGTGTGTCGCCGGGAGGTGGCTTCACGTTCACCGGCGACTCCATGTCAGCGCCGTCGGAACTGCTGCTCGCGTGGCGCTTGCCCGCCGGCCAAAACTACTGAAACGTGACCAGGAGCGGTGGCACCCCTCGGAAAGCGCTGCAACCGCTGCATTGACGGTCGACGTTCATCTTCGAAGGACCGCAATGGGTCGGGACCTCCCGGTCACGCCGCCAGATTCGTTGCTCACGACCAGCGGAGCGCGCGAAGCTCTCGGCGCTGGACTACTAGATGGCTTGTTGGGCCATCTGCATCACCTGGGCGCTGTACGCGTCCATAGCCTGCGCGAGCAGCGGACCCATATCAGAGTGTCCTTCGTACTTGCCCACCAGAGGCTCCATGCGAGCGAGGATGTCGTCAGACAGCACGTCGGCACTGCCGTCAATGAAGGTCTGCAGATAGGCCCGGTCTTCTTCCATGGCGCCATCTTTGGAAGGCACAACTGGCAGCGTCCGTGGCGGATTTTCCAATGCAGACTCCTGTTCAGACGGCACTTGGGACGGCACCTGGATCTGCGCGGGCTCCTTGGCGACAGGCTGGGGTTCGACCACTGGCTCTACCGCCTGCGCTACTTCGTGTTCCTCCGGCGACGCTTCTCGAGTCGCGTTCAGCAGATCGTCTAGCCAACCGATCATCAGCGGCGCGTCGTCATCGCTCCACAGTGCCTTCCGGACCGTGTCGTCAACCTCGCTCCTGAACGACACGCGTTCGTCGCCGGACTCACCGACAAAGACCATCGCTTTGCCGTCACGTGAGGCGATTTCCGCGCGGCCAATTACATCGCCGCCGCGGTAGATGGTTCCGACCAAGTCGCCGCCAACGGCAGCAACGGCGTCCAGCGCGACGTCAGGCTCGGTATCCGACGCCTGATCGCTGCCGATGAAATCGAACATGCCAACCGCATCGAGCATCGAGTCGCTCGCGACATCCCAATCGATGAACAGCCCCCGCTTGGTGGCCTCTCGGTCCATGGCCTTTGCCGTCGCGAAGGCGCTGTAGTCGAGCTTGTTGACGGTCTTAGCGACCACACGCTTGAACTCAGACGTCGCGCTGGCGAAGCGGTAGGCCGTGTCGACTACGGCGATCGGGTCAGACGTGGCAGGCAAGGACGCTGCCTTGACCGCGCGCGCGAACACGTTGCCGCGATTCTTGAAGTTGAACGGCATGACGATGCCGACCACTGCGCCACGGTGACGCACCAGCACCATGTCGGACTCGTTGCCGATGTAGAACTCGCAGCCTGGATACGTCTTGAAGAAGTACGCGAAGAACGGTAATTGAATGACAACGTACGCCCCGGCACGCGCCTGGTCCACGAGCACTACGCACGATCGTGCCTTCGTGACCGGCTTGTTCTTCTTGTCCTCGGTAACCGTGCCGTCCCACTGGGCCAGCGGTTCTGCCTGCGCAGTCGCATTGGCCTGGGCCTTGGGCATGAAGCGCTTGAGAACAACCTCCTTGTCGTAGCGGCGCACGCGAGCGCCCGGATTCAGCAGGTCACCGAGGCGTCGTTTCATGGCGGTCTCGATGAACCGCGGCATCTGGTGCACGTCAAGGAGGAAACCGTTGGACCAGCCCGTGGCCATCGCCAGACCCTCGTTTCTGGTCAGCACCGTGGCGACGTAGTCCTTCGTGGCTCCAAGCTGCGCGGCAGAGGGCATCCGCACCTTGCTGGCATCGAAGGGCTTGAAGTCGCGCTGGGTCTCAGCGTCTTCGACTGCTTTGGCAGCTCGGCGCAGATCTTCCTCCGTGTACAGAAGGATCGAACCCAGCGTCGCCACGGGCGCACGAGGGGCGTGATCGGCGGCGGCGGGCGCTGCGCTACCGAGGATCCCGTTGACCTCGTGGCCGGCCATGGCCTGAGCTTCGAGCTCGTCGTCGCTTGGGCTGGCGGGAGTTTGGGTCCCTTCCGAGCCGACCGCCATCGCGCCCTCGGCGGCGTCAACGGGCTGCACGGCGCTCGTCGGCTCGGCCAGCAACCCGTTGTCCGGCGCCGTTTGCATCGCATCCACGGCGAAGCGACTGGAAAACACCTGGAGCTTGCGATCGGCGCCTACCAGGTCGCGGTGGAACTCATCGACCAGGGCCCGGCCAGCGTCGGTCAGGGCGCTGCGGCGCAGGTAGACGCCGGCCGCATTAAGTTGCCCGATCGCTTCGTCCCACGCCGCACGGCTGATGCCGTCGTCTGTGCCGGAGAAGCGGTGGCTGCGCGTTTCCCTGTTCGCCGCTTGGAATCGGAACGCAGGCTTGTAGCCTTTCGTCGCGATCAGAACCGCCATTTGGGCATCGGTGAGGTCGCCGGGGTTGCCGCTGATCGAAGCCTCCGGCTCGTCGTCATCCGACTCGCCGACGATCTTCTTGGCCGCATTCTCTGGGGTGATGCCAGCCTCGAAGGCTTCCTTGAGCCAATCGGCGTAGAGCATCACCTGCCCTTGAGCATCCGAGCGCGTCGTCTGCAGCCCATCCTCGACACTTGTGGTGACCGCGTCCTCCCAGGCCACGTACTCAGGCGTGCCAGGCTCGATCGGCGCGAGAGCCTGTTTGGGGTTGTCGAGGAATGCGACGCGGGCGACCTCGATCTTGTGCTGCAGCTCACCGAGTTCACCCGTGAGCTGAGCGATTTCGGCGTCGAGGGAGCGCAGCTGGCCGGCGTGCTCTGCGGCCCGTTCGTTGGCCTTCTTGAACGCGGCCGAGTTCTTGTCGACCAGGCGCATCAGGCGGCGGGCCACTTCCCTGGCGTCCAGCTCGATGCCTCGCTCGGGAGCGACAACGATGGTCACGTCGCGCTTGTTGAGCATCCACTTCCAGCTGATCAGCTCATCCATCGGTGCCAGCCGACTGGGTGTCGCGTCGGGGTTGTGCAGCCACAGGCTCACCGTCTGGCCGTCGTCCATCAGGAACAGCGCCATCACGTTCAGCACGCCCCGCGCCCTGACCGGCTCGCTGATGCTGACCGACACCGGTTTGACCGTTTGCCCTGCCACTTGCATCACGCGCAGCAAGGCGTCCATCTTCGGCTGCAGCCGCCCGACCTCCACCACCAGCGCATCAAGCACTGGCTGGCCATCCCATTCGGGTGCCCCCATCAGCTCGTCCATCGTGACCGCATCCAGCAGCAAGCCTTCGTCGGCATCGGCGGCGCGCAGCGCGTACATCCAGCGATTCGGGGACAAGTGAACGGGTTGGCCGGTCGAGGCCTGATTGACGCGGTCCATGATGGCGCTCTGGTTGTTGAGTTGCTCGGACGTGAGTTCGCCGCTGGGGCCCGCGCGCAGCCACGCGCGAAGTTGGTCGATCCGGATGGGAACGATTGAATGCAGCCTCGCCCATCCCGGCGCGTAGGAGCCGGTGTAGGCAGCGCGCGCCTGGTCCTTGGAGTGAAAGCCGAGCATGACCTTGTGCTCATCGAACGCCCCGTCCGCGTGGCGCTGGTTGATCACCCACGAGGATTCGGATTCGGGAAAGGGACCGACGAACACGTCCACCGGGTCGCCGTCCGCGCCACGGGTGCCCGACAGGTAGCCATAGTGCGCGGCCACGCGACTGGACCAGGCCACGCCATCGGGGCTCACGCCGCAGCGGTACGTGCCTCGCGGGTGCTCGATGACGAGTTGAAGGCCGTGCAGTTCGGCGCGACCCTTCTTGAAGTTGCCGGCACGCTGCTGCGCCTGGCTGGGCAGCGGGCGCAAGTTGTGGCCCGTCGCGGCCTCATGCGCTGCCGCATCGATGCGGGCATAGGCCAGGGAGTCGTATATGATCTGCGAGGGAATCTGCACAAGGTCTGCCAGTCACAGGGGTGGGACGGCAGTGTCAAAGGCAGATCGTCAGTGGTCGGGGAAGATTTTCCCGATCAGTAAGGCGTTCGCTGGCTACACCGGTTATCGATGAGCGCCTCAGGCGCTATCGCCGTGAACCATGGCGGCATAGATCTCTGCAACTCGACGAACCGAAATTCCAGTGCGCTGCTCGACGGCGAGGGGATGGTCGGTGGGCTCAAGTTCGATGTACGGTCTTGTTCCGTGATCTCGCAGGTGAACTTGAGTCTTCAAATTCATGGGTTCGGGGTACGGCTTGATCCAGGCGTTGAGCCAACCAAAGAAGGGCCCGATGTGCGACCGTCTTTCTTCGTGAAATGAATCGACCCACGCTTTGAAGCTTTGTTCACTGAGCGATACCCAAACTCCCCACACGAGTGGCTCTGCCTCCCCATGTACGGGAATTTCGATGCAGCCTCGGACAAAGAAGTGTTCTTCATCAATGACACAGTCGTCGGACCCAAGGAAGCAGCGTCGTTCGCGCTCCGCTTCTGGGACTGTGTAGTAGTTCAGCGGCGCCTCAGCACCAAAGCTAGGCATGCCTTCATGGACTTGGCCGCAAGACACGCAGCGAAAGGAAAACGGCATGACGATGTTTAACGTTCAATATATGGGGCGCGGCCCGGGGTGTCACTCAGGGCGTAGAGGCCTTCTGCGTTCGTCGCCAACAGGCAGAAATGTCAGGCAAGAAGTGTTGTGACGTTCGACAACCCCGGTTCCAACGTTGTGGAAGTACCGGTTCGGATGGTCTGCCGGAAGATCGCGATTGTTGACGACCCGCGTCCATAGGACCGACATCTTTTCATCCCCTCGACGAACAGGTTGGGCGCTCCGCGGGCGAGCAACGGCCCACTTCTCAACTTCGATGGAAACCTTGGCGCCATCGGGCAAGGCTTGGATCTGTTTCATGATCTGCCCGGTGACGCCAAAATGCTCCTTCGCGTCAATCTGAAACATGTTTTCGACGGAGAAGCTACCCTCGGCGAACACAGGCAACGTTGTGTACGAGTAGCACTGGCCCGGCGACAAGTGCTTGCCGCTTGACCGGAGCAATTCGACAAGTCCGGGCAGAAACCACTCGTCGACTTGCTCACCTGAGAGCTTCGCAATGAAGTCTGCCTCCGACTCGGCGACGTGCTCAAGACAGCCTGTGGCAGTACTCAGCCACCAAACGGTGCCAGAACGAAGCTGAAGGAAGACGTCGCCGACTGCCGAGAAAAGCATGGGCCGCCAGTCGTCGCCCAAGAGCCACGACCACGATTCGCGGAGTTCAGCGACGGCTTCTGCTGTCGGATTGATTGCGATTTCGGACCAGGATGGCATGAGCACCCTACCTGACGGTGGTTATCAGCGTGTGCTGCTAACCGTCGCCTTCGTCAGACCCACTCGTCGGCTTTCTCGAAGGCACGCAGCAGATGTCCGGCCAGCTTGACCGCAGCGCACCGCTGTGTCGCCGGCAGGTCGTACGCAGGTGTGTGCATCTCAGGGAACGCGTTCAGCCCCGATCCGCAATAGAACGTGTTGCAGGTCGGTGACCGCTCGTCGAGAGGCACACGGCAGCCGTTCGGGCCACGAAACCCCGTCTCGCGGTCAAACCCGTACTCGGCCTTCAATCGCTTCAGGCCGGCGCGCGTGAGTTCAGTCTCTTGGAAATAGCCTTCGTTCTCAGCGCAATCCTTGCAGCATCGCCCATCGCACTGACGGCAACCAGCAATGGCAAACGTTTGATGATGCAAACGCGCGAGTCTCGTCGCTTGGCTCGCCGACATCCTGTGCTGCCAGAAGACCACCTGTTCAACCACTTGCTCCATCCCTGTCTCCCTTGACTTCGTCATTGGTATTCCGGTGAGAGTGTACGAATCCAGCCGTTAGGTCGGCCACACAAGTGGCTCAAATTTGGCTCGATTTCGTTCGGCAACGACGCGACGCGTGCCTTGATCGAGTCTTAGCTCACCGCTTGCGCCGGCAACTGGGCGCCACGAGTTCAAGCGTTTCGTCGGCGTCCAGCCAAATCTTGCCGCTAGGCTCAGCTGCTTCAAGTGACCCATTACCTACGTCGTACTGACACAACACCGTCCCATCCCGATAGAGTGCGGCAGACAGCACTCGCACGGTGGGACCAAACAGACTGACGAACATGCCAGGTACGAGTCGATCGGCGCGGACCTTGTTGGTGGAAGCAATGGAGCTGACGGAACTGATGGCGTGCAAGAGCCATTCCCTTCGAATTTTCAAAGGGGCTCAAGGTAGGGATAGCACGCGAGGGTGATTTGGGCCGTTTTCCCAACCAGGCAAACGCAAGAGCCCCGGGCTCGGTGCGCTGACCACGGCGCCAAGCGGGCGTCGCACCTACGGCAAGCTCGCAAACGGCTCCAGCGCGTGCAAATCGTCGCGGGGCTGCAGCACTACCCGGCGCACGAAGGGCGGGATGTTTACGCTGCCCACGACCGTGGCCACGTCGTAGGCCAACAGTACCCCCAGCCCCAGATCCTGGATGACCAGGTCGCCCGAGTTCACTTCGAAGTAGTCAGCCGCGTCGGGTTCGGCGACGCTGACGATCTGCGTTTCCTGCAACTGCGGCTGCAGGTGGGCGTCGCTGCGCTCGTTCATGTCCGCAGACTGGAACACGCCGCACAACAGCATGCGTGCCTGGCCCAATTCCTGGTAGTCGATATCAGTCTCGTCGTCGGCCCGCAGCACGCCCATGCCACCCAAGGTGGGACTTCCGCCCATCGTCGAGTCGCCGCCCAGGTCGTCCTTTTCGGTGCGTGTGACCTTCTTGCGCCAGACTCCGCACGGGAAGCCGTTAGGGTGACGCAGAACGACCTGCCGGGTTGCATAGGTAACGGACTTGGAAACGGTGACGAGCATGGGTTCTCGATCTTGGTCGGGGGCGGGGATCGGCACGACACTCGGCCCGAAGACTATGTCGCTGAGTCAACGCCGCGCCTTCGAAATCAGGTCCTGCAAGTCCTGTAGCTGCTTCGCGCTCAGCACGCCGGCAGCAGCCATCTTCTGGGCGGCGGTGACGAAGCGCTTGACGTCCGTGTCGAGCGATCCGGCGCTCCTCCTGTCCGAGGCCGCGCGTTTGCGCAGAACGACTTGCTGAACGGCTGCCGCCTTGCCCAGGCGCTGGGCCTTCTCGTTGGCGGTTTCGACCTGACTTGCCTTCCAGTGCTTGCGCTGCAACTGCTGGCGAGCGATGTCTTGGACCACGTCTTTGCCAATAAGCGTGGTCGCCTGCCGCACCCGCGCCCGGCCTTGTACGATCATCTTGGCCAGCACCGCTCGTACGTTGGGCTGACTCAGCTGGCGCATCACGCGCAGCACATGCTTGCAGGCGATGCCGCGCAGGTTCGGATTGCGGATCTTCGGGTAGCCCTGTTCCGGGCGCCCGGCGTTGAACCCGCCGATGGTGCTGATGAACCGGTACCAGAACGTGTGTCGCCCGCAGTCGCAGTCGAACTTGAGCGGCCCGCCGGCCAGGGCCTTGGCGATCGCATCCACCTTGCCCGGTGCCGATATCGCGTTGGCGTAGTTCATCAGCTCGACGTGGACGTGATGCCGAACATCCTTGCTGTGTGGTCCGGCGTTGGTGACGAGTTGGATGCGCGCGCCCTTGTGGCTGACGGGCACGGCCGTATGGATCTCGCGATTCGCCAGTTCACGGTCGCGCAGGTCACTGCGATCGATGACCGCCTTGGCGGTGATGCCGCCCTTGAACGCCCGGCCCGCCGTCTTGACGTTGCGCGAGAAGCTGCGCAGGTCGTCGTGCGTCAGCGCCCGCAACGCGCCCGTGCCGCCCAGCGTCGTCTGTAGCATCCGACCGGCGTCGTACTCACCTGTCACCTCGTTGGGGTGCAGGATGGTTGTGGCGGCCTCGCGACGCCGGGTGTCAGCCTTGTGCCGGTCCCTGGCCTGCGGCCCGGCGCTGCGGATCTGGGACAGAACCCGGTCGAGATCAACCATATGCGGGCCGATCGTCAGGCAGGTCGTATCCCGCGTCGCGCTTCATCGTCGCGAGTTGCTCGGCAGTCGGCAGCACCAGGCGCCGCTCGGTCAGCTCCAATTCCGGGCTATCGAGCCCGGCGGCTGCCTGGATGACCAGCGCCTCGTCGCGCGTGCCATACACCCTTGCCGATACCTTGGTCAGGTCGAAGCGCTCATCTGGCAGGGTCATGTAGCGCACCGCCTGCTCCCAATCCCGCGTGGCTTGGGAGAACCTGCGTACCGCTTGGAACAAGCGCATGCGCGCGTATTCACCTGCCATGTCAATCCAGACCTACCAAGTCATGTCCCCTCACGCCGTACGCCGCCAGATGGCGACCACCAGGAAAGGGTTCATCAGGCTGAAGGGCATGCCGCCACCGGTGGCGCTGGTCGCCTGTGTCCGCTCCTCGGAATGGTCATGGCCTGTACCCGCCACGCGTTGGTGGGACGCATCGTCGGCGTCCCAGAACGACACGCCGTGACTGTGGGCCGGCAGTTCCGCAACGCTCAGCACATGGGTCTTCTCGCCCCCGGCTTGACCGATGGTGCGGAACGCCGCGTCGCCCGCGTCCTGCCCCACGAGCATGCGGCCCATGGCAACCCGGCCCCAGATCGTTCCGGGATACAGCGTGCCGGGGTTCGTCTCATCGTGGCGGTGCAGAAGGTGCCCCACCGGCATCACCAGATCGAAGATCGACCGGTACAGCAACGTTGGATCGGCGGTGTTGTAGACCGAGCCTGAATGC
>Ga0307516_10000244_pt1 | contig 70125 bp, 69 predicted proteins | sample 19_EM_MG_FD_203310 | JGI IMG/M metagenome (GOLD analysis project Ga0307516, IMG submission 203310) | Populus trichocarpa ectomycorrhiza microbial communities from riparian zone in the Pacific Northwest, United States - 19_EM | ecosystem: Host-associated > Plants > Roots > Unclassified | place... | reverse complement strand
ACGACGGTCGCGATGTCCTCCGGCTGGCCCTGGCGCTTCAAGCTCTGCGCGGCGACGAGCGCCTGGCGCTGCGCGTCCTTGGCGCCGCCATAGTTGCGTGCACGCTCTTCGCCGGCGATCTCGCGGCTAAGGAAGTCAACGTTGCTTATCAAGTGAGCGCAAAGGGACTCGATCTCCGGCAACCTGCCGGAGCGCGGGAGTTCTATGGCCGTCTAAAAAGGGCGGCATGGATAGTGTGCACGCATGGCAGGCGGGTCGACCTGCAGCCCTCCCCAGACCGGCAAGGTTGCTATGAGAAAGCGCTTGGAGATGCGATCCGGTCCGCCAATGTGTCGTTGCTCACGCAGGTCTATCTGGAAACGCATACGCTTCGGGAAGCTGCGGCGCGGGGGATCGACGTGCTAGTGCAGGTAGCGGCGAAGTGACGACAGCGTAGGAACAATATGCCGGGTTACTGCAGACCGGTCCGCCCCCAAAAGGGCGAGTCGGGGATTTACGATCAAGTAATGCATACGTCATTGAGGGGGGTGATGCTTTTAATAGCTCGGCGGCAAATTCGTAACTTTATAGCTCGCGGCACCAATATTCGAAGCCGCAAGAGCAAGAGGAGAACTAATCATGAAGCTCACATTCACCAACGCCGCGGTAGCGGCGGCATTGATCCTAATCGGACTATCGGCGCATGCAAGCTGCGCAGACCCGAGGACTTTGGCTCAGCAGGGTGTGTCTCACCAGACAGCACAGGTATTTCTTCAGAGGCCGGTGGCCGGAGACCATTCTGACAAAGAGCGTGTCGGCGACAGGATCGTGGGAACCTGGCAGGTAACCTACACGGGTGGCCTGAATGGAGTGGCATTCATCCAATGGCACAGTGACGGCACGGAATGGGAGAACATCGACTTTCCGATCCTGAGTGGAACCATCTGCATGGGCGACTGGAAGGCAATCGATGAAAGGCATGTACGCAGGTCCCACGTCGCCTGGCTCTACACGAACGGCAACCCGAGCGGATACTTCACCGAGACGGAAACCGATGAGGTGGCTCGCGACGGTAACTCATATCGCGGAATCAACAACGCCAAATTCTTCGATCTCGACGGCAACATGTTCGCCGAAGTGGCGGGCACGGCCGTAGCTACGCGCATCTCGCCGCCTTAGTTCTCTGTTGCCGTTGGGCGGTCGTGCTCCCGTTGCCTGTTGTCGCAAGACGGCGGGAGCACGACGTCAACGCGAAAACTGTATGGATTGCCTATGGTTGTCGGACGCGCATGTCTTGCTGGTTAGGGCATGGAGTTGCAAGACGAAGTCCAGGACTCGATCTCAATCAGCCTGCCGGAGCGCACGAGTTGTATTCCCGCCTTCAGCATGCTGCGCAGGTGGTCTGCACGCATGGCATGCGGGTCGACCTGGTGCCCTCCCGGGACCCACAAGGTTGCTATGAGAAGGCGCTCGGCAATGCGGTCCGGGCCGCCAATTTGAAGCTGCTCACGCAGGTCTTGCAACGCATACGCTTCAGGAAGCGGCGGCGCGCGGGATCGACGTACCTGTACAGGTAGCGGCGAAGTGAGGACACGCCGTGGGCCGCCGCTGAGCTCGACCTTGGACGCTGCGGTCGCTCGAGAATCTGCACCTTGAGGCACCGATGCGGCCCGGGAGTCGTGGATGGGCGTGACTCACCGTCAGGTAACTGGCGCTGGATTTCGCCCGGTGATCTACCGCTATTGGCCGAACAGAGACCAATTTCCCACTCGGAACCCGTCACTCCTCCGGATTTAACATACATGGACGCCCCTTCTTGCCAAGCGATTCTTTCGGTTTTGATTCACAGGAATAGATTGCTGCCATACATCCGGCCTGTGTATGCGACGCGAAGTCGCGGGCCCTGATGGAATACGCTGGTTGACGCCTGATCAGTGCCCCGGACTTTTGAAGTCCCGTGTTAAATCTAGGTTTGGTCAACCCCGGTCTTACCTGTGATGCCATCACTTTGAAAAACGCCTGTGCAATCGGTGGTGAGAAATGGTTTATCTGCCCGCTTTCGATGGTGGCTGGTAAAGGTTCACGCGCCTGTGGCGAGAGGCATAGCTGAACTGAAGTTGGCCTGGTAGTCGCGGCCATGAGCGAGCAGTGCCCAAACGACACGCGCGTTTTTGTTCGCCAACGCAACGGCAGCAATATTGGGATTGCGCCTATCCGCGATGCGCCCCAGCCATCCGCTCGCCCGATCCGGATGACGCTTCAAGTTTAGAAGAACAGAGCGGGCGCCGTGAATCAACAGAGTGCGCAAATACGTATCTCCGCGTTTACTGATGCCGAGCAGGGTTGTCTTTCCCCCGGAGGAATCCTGGCGGGGCACGAGGCCGAGCCAAGCGGCAAACTGTCGCCCATTGTGGAAGAGTTTTGCATCGCCGACGCTCGCCACTAACGCGCTTGCTGTGAGAGGCCCAATCCCCGGGATCGCCTCTATGCGCCGGCTCGCCGCATCTTCTCGGTGCCACGCGTTGATCTCTCGCTCCAGCTCCTTGACCTGGCGATCGAGCTGGCGAAAGTTTCCCAACAGTCGCCCAAAAAGCGATCGGCTTGCACCCGACAACCCGTTCTCCGCATCCTCGATAAATTCCGGCATCTTTTGTTCGATGTAGCGGATGCCTAAGGGAATCACTAACCCAAACTCGATCAGTAATCCGCGGACCTGATTTGCTTGTGCGGTGCGCATAGCGACGAATCCCTGGCGGGCGCGGTGCAATCCGAGCAAGGCTTGTTGTTCGGTATTCTTGATCGGTACAAATCGCATGTTAGGTCGGCCGACTGCTTCGCAGATCGCCTCGGCATCGGCGGCATCGTTTTTATTGGTCTTCACATACGGCTTGACGAATTGTGGGGCGATAAGCTTTACCGTGTGTCCCACTCCGGAGAGTTTGCGCGCCCAGTAATGCGCTCCACCGCAGGCTTCCATCCCGACAAGACAAGGCGTAAGTTGCGCGAAAAACGTAATACCTTGCGATCGCTTCAACTGTTTTCGCAATGTTACTTTGCCTCGCGCATCAACCCCATGTACCTGAAAATGCAACTTTGCTAAATCGAGGCCAACCGTCGTAATGTTCATCGTGGACGCTCCTGCTGGATTAAGTGGTTGCTTGACACTTCCACTTTGGCACAACTGATGCCCGTTAAAAGCAGGGGCGTCCATGCCATTAGTGCCGATTTAGCCGATGTCCTCCAACGTGGGTCATCTCGACCCCTTCCGGGCATTGGCGAGCGGCCGCTTCTGCGAAGTCCAGTTGATCCCTGCGGGACTGTCTCTTCATGATTCCACTGCGCGTCCTCTTGCGCCAGGTGTTGACGGTCAAAGGGCGACCCACCGCACTGCATTAGCTTGCGGGTCGCCGTGACACTGAAGCCCCCTGCGATCAGCCGATCCGAGACTGGAGCGGCGACGTTCGTCACTGCAGCCGCCGTCAGCCACGGACCAGCCAAGAACAGACCGGACGACGCAACGCTGAGATGTAACACTTCGCGAAAATAGCTCGGCAGCCATGCAAGCAGTACATACATGCCAGTCGCGCCCGGCAATCCGCTTGACGGCGGACTGGAATCGCTGTCGGATAATCGCCGCATCAGGAACGCCCCGACCCAGAATGGAAAACGCTGCGAATCACAGAAGACATGCGTGTGGCAATCGCAGGCGCCGTTGGGCGCGTCGAAGCAGACGCGTGTCGCGGGCTGCGAAGCAGCGCCATACCCAGGGGCCGCTTTCCGGCCGAAGACCGCAGTCGCTATCCCACCTACGAGCAGCCCTCGTCGGGTAACCTTTAGGTTCAAGCCGCTACTCCCACAGTGCCATCGAAACTATAAGCTTAGATCGCTCTGTACGTATCCCGAACGCCGCAATATTCAACGGCACTCGAAATCCGATTCTCCAATTACCCTACACTGCGGCGGAAATCCGTGCTTGCGCCAGTATTCAGGCAGATGCCAATGCTGCATCGCTTGCTTCCGGCTTTGGGATTTCAGCCACGCTACGTCGTCGCGCGCCCACCAGATCGGCGGGTCATAGTTGTCGGCAACTATTTTGTCGTAGGCTTTTAGGATCCACAGTGCCGTTGGAATAAAGTTACGTCTGTTTTTCGCTCCGTTGACGAGCGCGAGTGCATCCTGCCTGTCGTGATCGCCAAACGTCGGATCGGTCAATGCTCGAAACAGCGGACGGACCAGCTGCGGGTCGGCCTGATATGCTGCCGCCAAAATGCTGAGCGCGCCGAGGCGATCGCCACGCGCTGCCGCAGCGGGCGCAAATACCGCTTGCTGTAGGGTGTAGCCATTTTCCAGTCCCATTTCATAGAAGCGAAGCGCGTCGTTCGTGCGCCCAAGGTACAAGTACGCGATCGCCAGATGCCACCGGCAGAGTTCATACGCGGGATCGATATCCAGACATCGCTGGTAGTCCTGTATTGCGAGGTCGAAGTACCCCAGAGCCACGGAGTTCATGGCGCGCCATGCGAAGGCCGTAGCATTTGTCCCATCATGCTCGATTGCAAGTGACAAGCTCTCGGACGCATCCTCCCATCCGACTGCGCCGCGACTGGGAACCATGTCAGCTTGAACTTCGGCACGTACGGCGTATGCCAGCGACAGATTTGGATCCAGGCGCAACGCCGTCTCGACGGCGTCCACTCCCGCTTGATGATCGCTTTCGCCACCAACGCCCCAAGCTTTCCAGGTCACTAACACAGCGCCGAGCATCTCCCGGGCGCGTGCGAATTTCGGGTCTTTTGCCACCGCCAAATTCAAAATGCGTGCCGCCTCAGCCAAATTTTCCCTGGTGCGGGCAATAAAAAGCGAACGACCTTTGAGGTAAAGATCGTACGCGTCCTCGTTGGCTGTGTCCGCCTTGCGCGCTACGGGCCCCACAACATCCGCAGCACTGCCCATCGTTGCGGCGAGATGATCGACGATATTTTTAGCAATTTCGTCCTGGATCGCGAAAAGATTCGCCGTGTTCAACGGCCGATCGAAGGACTGCGACCACTCATGCTGGTCCGTGCTCGCGTCGATCAACTGCGCCGTGATGCGCACCGTATCGCCGGCTCTGCGCACGCTGCCCTCGAGGATATGGCGGACACCGAGCTTCTGCGCAATCGCCGGGGCGCCGAGATCGGACTTGCGAAACTGAAACGAGGACGTGCGCGAAGCCACTTTGAGCCCGTTGACGTGGGCGAGTACGTTGAGTATTTCCTCCGCAATGCCGTCCGAGAAGTAGCCTTGATTGCCTTCCGCAGAGAGATCGGAAAAGGCGAGTACCGCAATGGATGCTGCGGGTGGCGCAGGTGCGGCGGTGGCTACTTTTTGTGCGCCGCTCTCCGTGCCACGCTTGCCGGCAGCGCTCGCTGCGCCCTCAGCGGCATGCTCCGTCTTGCTGTCTCGCCACAGGAAGGTTCCACCGATTGCCAACAAAACGGCGATGATCATCAGCTCCATGCCGCTGACGGCGCGCTGTCCGCGTGCGCCATGGTACCACGAAACTATGATGACCACGGGGACACCCAGGATCAGCAGCAGCGTGAAGAGACGCAGCAGGCCATGCGACCACCCCAGCGAACTGCCGAGCATCTCGGCGCTGTGCAGCAACGTATATGCGAGCGCCAGGTAGGCGAGCGTCCACTGCACGACCTTGTGACGTTTGATCCGCTCCCAAACGATGCGAATCGGCGTAACCGCCGGCGCCGCTGCACCAGTCGCTGCGGGTCCCGGCCCGGCTGAATCGCGTAATGCGCCGTCATTTGTCGCTGCGAGCGTAGGCTCAACTGCGGCCGGCACGCTCGGGGGCTGCCCCCCTTCTTGAGATTCGGGCGCTACTTCCGACATCCCTGCCCCCTCAATCTGACATCCTGGAGACAGAATGCGCCGGAGGCGTCCGACTAGCAACCTTGGGACAGTCGGCCGCTTTTTTCCGGTGTGTGGCGACGATGGTGGCCGAACGCATGTATTGGCAGTGGTTCCGCCGACCGCGCCCGTCTATCAACTCTCGGACCGAAGGACAAATACCTCGCCCTCACCAAAGCGGGGGTAGTCTCGTTTTCCTTGTGTAGGTGGCGGCAGGAAATACCGAGAAATGTACAGCGGCACCTCCTCCATAGAGGTTACGCGAATGTCCGGAATGGAGGAAGTCGATGCGACACGCGATGGAGTGCTCTTGGCCGGTTGCGGACCCCTGATTCCACGCGCTGATTCCACAAACGAAGGCTGCAATGCGGCAATCGTCACGACCATCACTTGCACGAGGAGAGCGTGCGCCTCAAATAGGAAGATCCGAATCCCGCTCACACGGAAAAACACTCCATAAGAACAACTTTTCCAGTCAATTCCATATAATGCACGGTCACGGGGTCTCGACCAGCCGGGCCGTGCGGATCTTCAAGACCTACGGTCGCGAGGCCATCGCGATCGTCTCCCAGAATCCCTACCAGCTGGCGCGCGACATTCGGGGGATTGGGTTCCTGTCGGCCGACACGATTGCCCAACGCGTCGGGATTGCCCGCGATTCGCCGCTGCGCGCCCGTGCTGGGGTCTCCTACCCCTGTTGCAGGCTGCGAGCGAGGGTCACTGCGGACTTCCGCGGATGCGACTGATTGAACTCGCGGTAAAACTTCTCGAGATCCCCGCACCCCTGATCGAATCGGCCATCGATGCGGAAATCGATATCGAGACCCTCATTGCCGACACGGTAGATGGACTCCCAAGCGTGTTTCTGGCCACGCTCTACCGCGCCGAGCAGTCGATCGCCGCGCACATCGAACGCCTTCAGCAGGGATCTCCACCGTGGAATGCCATCGAGCCCGATAAGGCGATTTCCTGGGTCGAGCGCAAGCTCTCGATCCAACTCGCCGAGAGCCAGCAGCAGGCCATCCGCCTAGCACTATCGACCAAGCTGCTGGTCATCACCGGCGGCCCCGGCGTCGGTAAGACGACACTCGTCAAATCGATCCTGACGATTCTTGAGGCCAAACGCGTCCGCACGCTCCTCTGCGCACCCACGGGACGAGCCGCCAAACGCCTCGCCGAATCGACGGGGTGCGAGGCGAAGACCATTCACCGGCTGCTCGAAGTCAGCCCCCACAACGGTCAGTTCAAGCGCAACGAGGACTCGCCGCTTGAGTGCGATTTACTGGTGATTGATGAATCCTCCATGATCGATATCGCGCTGGCTCAGCAGTTACTGCGGTCGGTGAGTTCGGCCACGGCCGTTATTGTCGTCGGTGATGTCGATCAATTGCCCTCGGTCGGCCCGGGACAGTTTCTCGCCGATTTGATCGACTCCGGTACCGTACCGGTGGTCCGCTTGACGGAAGTGTTTCGTCAGGCCGCCAATTCCCGCATTGTGCGCAGCGCCCACCAGATCAATCGGGGGCAGTTTCCGGTCTTGCCCGGCAAAGGCGAGGAGTCAGATTTCTATTTGATTCCCGCCGAGGAACCCGAAGCCATCGCACAAACCGTCGTGGATCTCGTGAAGACTCGGCTACCGCGTAAGTTTGGACTCGATCCGGTGCGCGACATCCAGGTGCTTTGCCCGATGAATCGCGGCGTCACCGGTGCCCGGGGGCTCAACCAAATGCTTCAGGATGCGCTCAATCCACCGGGTGCCGGCAGCGTGGATCGGTTCGGCTATCGTTTTTCTGCCGGCGACAAAGTGATGCAGATCGAAAACAACTACGACCGCGAGGTCTACAACGGCGATATCGGTTATGTCACCGAAATCAATCCGTCGAGGAGGAGCTGGCGGTGAGCTTCGATAAGCGAAGCGTAACTTACGCGTTTGGGGAACTGGACGAGCTCGTGCTGTGCTACGCGACTTCGATCCACAAGTCGCAAGGCTCGGAGTATCCGGCCGTGGTGATCCCCCTCTCCACGCAGCATTATATGATGCTGAAACGCAACCTCGTTTATACCGGCATCACGCGCGGCAAAAGGCTCGTGGTATTGGTGGGTCAGAAACGGGCGCTTGCCATTGCGGTCAAGGGTCAGCAGGTAGAGCGACGCTGGTCGAAACTGCAGGAGCGATTGCGCGCAAGTGGGCATGCTTCCGATCTTCACGAGCCCGGACGCCCCTTGCCGCGCCCCCGGATATCCTCAGCAGACGAAACCCGTGGCGAGCATTCATAGACACTTCGCTGTGCACCTTAAGCGAGCACTTTCTGTGGCGTCGAGCACATTGCCAATAGAGCCGGCGCCCTGCTCATAATCTCTACTCACGCCGTTTTGCCGCCCGGCGAGCGGGCGACCGTCGTCCGCCCGCTGCGCTTTTCCGCCACGTCACACTCGAAGCCGTCCCGCCACGGCGTTCATGGTCCGGAGGCAACCCTAGCTGCTGATATTCGCGCCGGATTTCGGAACGGAGCTGCTCTTCAGTTGGCAGGTGAAATTGATACCGGCTCGCATACACCTGGCTGTTCTTGTCTGCCAACACGTATCGGACCACAGCGTCATTCTTCTTGCTGCAAAGAATTAACCCGATCGAGGGATTGTCATCCTTGTTGGCGATCTCCCGGTCGTAGTAGTTCACATAGAGCAGCATCTGCCCCAAGTCCGCGTGCGCGAGCTTCCCCACTTTCAGATCGATTATCACGTAGCACTTGAGTTTTGTGTGATAGAAAACGAGATCCGGGTAGAAGTGATCGCCGTCGAGAGTTAAGCGGACCTGTCGGCCGACGAACGCAAATCCATTGCCAAGTTCGAGCAAGAAGCTCTGAATCTGACCGATCAGGGCCTCCTCGACCTGTGATTCCACCAGGCGATGTGACTGTGGCAGATCTAGAAACTCGAGAACATAGGGGTCCTTGATGACGTCCTGAGGTTCGGCAACGACTTGCCCGCGTTGTGAGAGGGCGAGTACGCCTTTCTTGTCGCGGCTCTTGGCAAGACGTTCGAACAACAGGGAGGCCATCTGTCGCTCCAGCTGTCTTGCGGACCACCCACTGCGGATCGACTCCATTTCGTAGAAATTCCGTGCGGGCTCTCGTTCTTCCTTGATTAATAGTCGGTAGTGGGTCCAGGATAACCCCTCGTGCAGTACACCCGGGCGCCACCCGATGGCGCTCGCGGATTTAACACGCGCTGCGTGTTGTTTTGAGCGGAGCGGCAATTTCAGCGCCGAATTGACACGCAGTGCGTGTTGATTGGCCATTAGATCCGGATATGCCAGGAAGAAACCGCGCATATACTGCAGAGCGCTGACGGAAAATCCCGTCCCGTACTCGCTCGCGAGCGTCGCGGAGAGGGCTTTCAGCAATCCCGCGCCGTAACCGGCGCGCCGCGCACCACCCTGCTCTGCGCGCACAATCTGCTCGCCAATGAGCCAGTTTGCACAGACGTGCGCCGTATTCACGGACCGCGCAGCCTGCGTACGCGCGGCTTCCCAGATATCTCGAATGCGCCGATACAGATCGGCCGGTGCCTTAGCTGGCGTCATCGAGCCTCCCGCGTGCATCGGCGCCTTATTGTGCGCCACGGACGTCTAGAGGCGCCGTGCTGGACTTGCGGTGCCCGCTCGTGTATGTCAATCACTATCATTGCACCACGCCCGCCGGCCGGCCAGTGACTCACAGGGACGCCAAGGCACGACCCTTGAACCGCTCCACACGCTGCAACGCCGTGGTGCTTTCAATCATCGTCGCCGCAGGGCCCTCGGTTGTGAATTTCACAACCGCCGCGGCATCGTTTGTACACAGGAGCGCCGTCGTAAAATCATTGTCCCTGGCCTGGCGCGCCACTATCGCATCCGGAGACTAATTTTGAGTGCGAGTGCCTTTTGCCGTGTTGCACCTTCGCTCCGCCGCAGCGTCCTTGCGATGCGCCCAGCGAACTCTTTGCCAGCGAGGCGGCGAAGTTGCTTGACGTCGGTCGCACTCCAGGGGATTACTCTCCTTTTCCGTCCAGTCCGGGGCATCTCAATCTCCTTTGATTTCAATCCAAACATTCCAAAACACTTGTTGGCGCTGCAATTGCGGTGGCCCGCGATGCGATGGATCTAGCACTCACGCAACCATTGTGGTCGTCGAGCTGTCGGCATCTGCAGGCCACCAGTCTACCGGATCGCCGCAACCACAGGAAAAGCGTCTGGGTCGGCAGTTTCGACTCCTCGAAGAACGGTATCGCTGACGATTGCGGCGGTATCCAGCGTACGGCCGCCAATCTTGGTCATTGACGCTTAGCGGGAGCGATCGCGTCCTGTTGATGATATCGCGACGTTGCAGCGGTTGCGCTTTGCGCCGGACCGCGCGCCACGCACTCTTCACGCGCACGTCTCACTACTGTCAGAGACGGCTCCTAGGATAATTGTTAATCCAAAGAGAGGGCATCGCCATGGATATCGAAGCCCGATTGCGCTCCCTCGAATCACGCTATCGCAAAACGCTGAGTTCGACGATTGCGGCCAAGGCACATTACTTGGCGCTGCTCGACGAACCCGGCTCCACGCCAGCGGCGATCAAGCGTGCACACTCGCAGTGGGAAACCCTTGATATCCGAAAACGGGAAATCGCGGCGAGAATGGGCGAAGTCGAGAATCTGGAACAACATCTTCACGTCTGATCGTACTTGTCGCCTGATTGCAGCTCGCCCGTGGGGGTCAAGCGCCGGGGGCGCGGTTGCAACCCAACCAAACCGTAGCGAATCGTTGCTCAGTTGGGTTCACCCAAGATTCTCGACTCCGAACTGAAGTCACGACCGCTGCCTCGCATTCGCACTTCCCTTGTCGGCATGACCCTCTACCAAGCCGACATCGAACCCACCCCCCAGGGCCGCAAGCTTCTCGAAGCGCTTGAGGACTGACGCCCATATGGCGGCATCGCGGGCTCGGCCGGTTCCGTATGCCCGGAAGATTCTCCCAGATTTCCTTTTTGACGCCGATTACGTGCCTATTCCGCTCAAAGTGAACGCCGATTCCACCTCATCGTGAACAGGCGCTGAGCGTCGGCGGCCGAGGCAGCCGACATTGGCTCATGTGTTCACGATGACATCGGTGACGGACGGATTCATCGACGACGCGATCGGATTCGCAGCGACGCGGAATATCATTGTCGGGCTTCGTTGCCGGCGGAGCCGGGGGTGTAATTACGCAGATTGCCCGAAAGGTCGGTACGGCGGACGGCATACGGCCAACTGCGGACACACGACGATTCAGGGTGCCCGCACAACAGCGGCCATTCCCCGCCGCGCCGGATCGGCCTCATAGCGCCGATCTTAAAGCGGAAGATGAAAGGAAGTCGCGATGGGCCCGGAGTTGCAAGCCAATGCCCGCGGGCGCATCCTCTGCGAGGGAGTCAGGTCGTTTGGGGGCAGGGAGAGTGTCGAAGGAAGCACCCGAATCTGGAGAGGGCCAGGCAATCTGGCGTCACTCACGGCGCGCGGCTGTCGGACAACTGCTCGCCGCAGCGGGCCTCGCGGCGCTCGGGCTCCGGACGGCGGGTGCGGATGTCCCATCGCAGCCCGACGACGATAAGGCGCCGCTCGTGGACCTCGGCATGGAGCTTAGTCCGGCGCAACGCGCCGCCGGAGTTGCGTTCCTCGCACACCATCCGACCGTGGACGTGCACGCCCATCCCGGGCTCTTCTGGCTCAGCCCGCCGCCCTACACGGCCTCGGCTCGGCGCAGTCTGGGCGAACCGTTCGTGGGCCCGGCGCTGGCCGACCTCCACGCGGGGCGGGTCAGCGCAGCGCTGTTCTCGTGCGTCGCGGACGCTGAGCTTCTTGAGCTGTCCGGTACGACGTTACGTGCGGGCCGCGAGTTTCAGCCGGGGGAAGCGTATGCGGATTACCAGCGGCAGCTGGTCAAGCTGCAGACGCTCAGGGATCGCCATGAGGTTGCCAGAGGCCTCAAGCCGGCTGACGTGCGCGCAGCGCGGCGACACGGGCAGACTGCCGCGGTATTTGCAGTGGAGGGCGGCGACTTCATCGAGGACCGTCTTGATCGCGTCGGCGAGGCGTTCCGCGATGGCGTGCGTTCGATCCAACTCGTGCACTATCACATCAACCAACTCGGCGACATCCAGAGCGAGGCGCCGGTGCACAATGGCCTGACGCCGCTGGGCAAGGCTGTCGTCAGGGAGATGAACAGCGCCGGGATGCTTATCGATCTTGCGCACGCGACTTTCGCGGTAACCAAGGACGCGGTGGAAGTGTCAACGCGGCCAGTGATGATTTCCCACACGAACCTCGTGAGCCCGACCGTGAGTCACCCGCGCCTGATTAGCCACGAGCATGCCGTGCTTGTCGCCGCCGCCGGGGGGGTCATTGGGTCGTGGCCGTCCGGCATCGGCCAGCGGACATTTGCCGATTACATCGATTCGATCCGCCGCCTGGCCGACGCGGTTGGAATTGACCACGTGGCCATCGGCACCGACATGCACGCGAATTACCGACCGGTGTTTCGCAACTACCGCGATTGGAATCTGATTCCCGCAGCACTGCTCGCCCGCGGCCTTAGCGAGAAAGACGTCGCGAAGATCATGGGCGAAAACTTTCTTCGAATCTTCGATGCTGCGCTGGCGCATACGCCAGGTCCGCGTGAGTAGTGAGCGGCCGGCACAGGCAGGACCTTGCGGCGTCACGACTCGCACAGGCGCAGGCCATTTCTGATGCCGGGAAACGGCCGGTCGTGAACGTCTCTTGGGGTCGAGTCCAGGCATTGACCGGATCAGCGGCTTGTACCCGTCCGGGCGTGATCACAGTCGGCGCGCCGCCGAGCGCCAAGAAACGTCCCGTCATCCGCCGCCGCTAGATTCGCGGCGATTCCCATCGCCGTTTTCACCCTCATCGATGCCGGCACGGCATCGTCATCAGCATTCCAGCGAACAACGAAGATCGTTCACGATCACGCTGGAATCGTGTTCACGTTCCCCTGGAATCTGCGTTCACGATGCGCTGGAAACCGTGACCACGAACGACCGGAATATGCAATTACGCCCACTTGCAATAGCAAATTGGCGAGTATCATATCGCCAAATGACGAGGTTACCATGTCGCTCGACTCGTTGCTGGGCACAGATTTTCCCGAGAATCGCCCTCTCTCGCTGCTCGATTTGATCGAAGCGGGTTTGCCGGCCGAAAGCCTAGCCGCGTTCAAATCGGCCACTGGCGTGAGCGATGAAGACGTCGCTCGGGTGCTGAACATCGGCGGCCGCACGTTGACTCGAGTGCGCCGTGCGTCGTCTGAACGATTACCGTCGGACCTGAGCGACCGCCTGTTCGCGGTCGCCTCGGTCTATCGACTAGCCGAGGATGTCTTCAGCAACACCCAAACGGCGATCGGCTGGCTCAACGCCGAGCAGTTTGGATTGGAACAACGCATCCCGCGCGACCTCCTGGCATCGGAATTCGGGCGTCACCAGGTTCGTTCACTGTTGCAGCGAATCGAATTCGGCCAGTTGGCGTAAGCTTCCGCTTTATTTCTATGCGAGTCTTTCGGCTGCTCAATCCAAGACACTAGAGGGTTAAATCGCTGACCCATCGTGAGCACCCGGATCTACGAATTCGATCCCCACCCTCGAATCGTTGAGGCGGCGCGATGTATTCGATCGATCGAGGCAACGGACGCGCAGAAACCCAGTGCGGCGCTTTTTGATCGACGCGCATCGAATCATAGCCCCAATATAGTGAACGTTTGCCGTATGGTGCTCCTCATCCGCTGCGGCCATGACGAAGTCTCGGGCGCAATCCTTCGCTCTCCGCTACGCTTTCGGCTTCGGTTCGAAGCCTATCGAGCGTCGAAACAGTTTGCGCCAAGCGCTCCTCTACCAACGCGCTCGACTCATGCAATTGTACGGTCTCCGTGACCAGCTCCCCATCATGGCCGCTCCAGACCAAATCCTGCACACGTCGTCGATCGGCGTCGATGATGCGTTCATCCGAAAGAAAGGCACTGTCGGTCATCGAGTCCTCTTTGCGCCGAGAGAGGACTCGGCCGTGCAAGTCCAAAGTATAAAGGTATCCATCCATGTCTCGTGATGCCGAGACTCTTGACAGCGCTTCGACTCTTTGCTCCGGCGTCAGATCTCTAAACGCTAGTTCAGGTGTGCTCTGCAACCGCTGCGCACCGAAGTGAACCTGCGCCACCGCAAGCCCATCCAGCAAAGTTTGCCGAGCCTCTTCGCGCCCGCGCAGATTCTCGAAATCGTTCCAGTCTGTGCCATCTTCTCCCGTTCGGAAGGGGGGCAACAGGGCATATCCGCCAATTGCCTCGGCGGCGTGCAGGGCCTTTTCTTTGCCGACATTCTTCTTAGGCTGACCATCCGCGCCAATCTGCAGTGGCCTCTGGTGGTCATTGTCGCCAGCGATGATGATGTTGAGCTGTGGAGAGTTTTTCCGATACGCCCCTGCGACTGGCAGCAAATTCCCTGCGCTGAAAGCTATCGCCACCGGAAGTCCCGTACTCCGCTCTATGGTGGCAGCCGTTGCATAGCCCTCCGCGATGATGAGTACATCCCCGATGCTGATCGTCCGTCCGTCAGGGACCAATAACGCATGGCTGCCATCCATCCGTCCACCCTTGGTGAATAGCTTTTTGCCGTCCGCTGCGATCCGCTGCAGACTTCGAATGTTGCCATCGACATCCTGCGCCGCCACCAGCAAATTACCGAACATATCCAATTTCAAGTGATGGGGATTTCCGGTAAGTCCCTTTCTGACCAAATACGCGTGATCTCCAGGCGCGACCGTGCCGGCGGCGAGCACGCGCTCCGAACGCACCGCAGCCGCAGCTTGAGTAAAGCGCTTGGCCTCCTCTCGTTGGGCAGTACGCTCAGTAGCCTCTTGTCGCAAGACACCACTCATCTTAAGGGTAACCGCGGGGACCGGTATCTGCGATTTCCACTTAAGCTCGACGCCCGTCTTAAAGTTGTTGATATAGCCGGCCGGATGGCCATCCAGAAATCCCACGTAACTCCCGCTCTTCTTTGTGTCACTGTCCCCGTCGACCCTCACCCGCCGCATCGTGCCATCCATCTCGGGCAATCCCTCAAGGCGCAGCCGTGCGTCCCTTAAGGCCGTCGCAAATTCCTCACGCGGCGTCAGGGTGACGACGACGACTGCCGAGTCAGTTTTGGGCAACCACCGCGCGACGAGGTCGAGCCCAATGTCCGCCGGCGCATACCACGATTTGGCTTTCGCGTCCCACCGGGCCCCTGCCCGCCTCGCCTGATCTTTTTCCTGGTAGGGCACCTTCAGGTACCGCACGCTTTGCGTGTCCATGGTTTGCTCCTTCTCAAGTGAAATCGAGCTTGAATCCACGCTGCCCGCCAGTTGCGAGGGCTTGACCGGTCGAGCAACGCCCGCCTCTGGGGTCGGCGCGTGACCCGCGATGTCTATTGGCCCAGGGACCGGCGTAGCGGGATACACCCACGGCGCAATGGTCAGCGTCGCGGCGTTGGGGGTCGGCGTTTGCTCAGGTGCCTGGGCTTGGGACAGCCTAAGCCCCAACACGTAGTCTTTGATTCTTTCCGCGGCTGACGCCGCGCGAAAGATTTCCTTGGGGTCATTCTCGAGTACCTTGATCCAGCTCTTGACGTACGCCACGTGTTGCGTCGGATCATGCCCAATGGCGAGCTCGTCTCCCAGCATCAACGAGGCAATCTCGGCGCGCAGTTCCTCCTTGGCATAGCCCTCGCTGCCAAACGGATGCGCAAGATCTCGATCAAGGCGGCTGCGATGGCCGGTCCAATGACCCAATTCATGCAGTGCCGTCGCGAAATACCCGTCCGCGGTCGCAAACCGTTCGCGAAGGGGCAACGTAATTTTATCCTGCGTCAGGCTATAGAACGCGCGATCGCCCGGAGTGTGCTCGATGGCAGCGCCGGACGCGCTCAATATGGCTTCCGCCTTGTCGTGAGTCGCCCAAGAGGATGGCGGATCGGGTGTGACCGCGGCCGCAAGACCGTCCATCTGCTCCGCGTTGAAGACGACGGCGCAGAAGACACGCGGCCGCTCGTATTTGACGATTTCCTGCTTCGGAATCCCAGGGCCATCGAGCACGGGGCGTCCGTCGGCGTCTTTGAGCGGCACTAAATCCTGCCATTTCCAATATTGCACAACGGTGCCCTTCTCGCCCTTGCGCACCTGTGCGCCTTGCGCCGCCGCCTGTCGATAGGTCATCCAGCGCTTGTCCGAGTAGCCCTTCTCCTCCCCCTGGGCAAGTAGCCACAGCACATTCATCCCCCGATACGCTTTCTCGCTGGAAGGGTTGTAGGGAACATACCGTTCGCCAGCCTTCCACGGCTTCTGCCACGGCGCAGTCCCCTGCTTCAATTGCCGGATGATCGATTCGGCGACGGTCTCGACATAATTACCCATGGAGCGCCTCCTCCTGGGGTAGATCCGTGTTCGACTCCCACGCCTCAGCCTCGCTGACTGCGGTCTCCTCGAACGCCCCCAATTCCTCGGCCGCGGCGGCGTCTAATTCGACAATCACGCCGGGGACATTCAAGTCTGCGTAGGATGAAGAGCGCACCGGAATCGCGATCTCGGATTTTGGCTTCTCCATAAATTGAAATCCTCTTGGGGTGACCTGTGAGATTAATGAATTTAGCGGTTGGAATTCGCGACCGACGCGCTTAAGGTCTTTGCCGCCTCCGTCGAAAGGCGTTCGCGACGCCTCGCTTTATCGACGGGCGGGTGGTAATACTGGGCTACATATCCGTTATCGAGACCCCGGTCAAAATCTCCCGTGTTGTAGGCGGACAGGGCGTGCTGTAACGCCACCTGCCCTCGCCCATAGATTCGCACCGCGTCCAAGTAGCTTGCTTTCAATAACGCCGCACCCACTCTCAAATTCGTACACGGATCGAAGGCCTGACGTACAGACAAGCGAAAGCGCTTCAGATGCTGGCTATTGATCTGCATCAATCCAATATCGACCGAATACCCGCCTTGAATCGCCGCCTCGGCCTGCACTCTCGCTGCCTCGGCTCCCTTGGGATAAATGCGGCCGAAGCCATTGACGTTGAGCGCATACGGATCCCCGCCACTCTCCGTCTTGATGATCTGAACGATTGTTGTGGGTGCGACTGTTGGTGCACAGAGTTGGATGGTTCCGATGTCAATCATTGTTTGCACCCCTTTTGAATCGTGATGACTATGACTCGCCATCGACTCTGGAGCCGCGTGGCCGATCGAGCGCCCAGGACTTGAGCAGTCCCCGGATATTCCTCGTGGCTATAGCCCCGAAATACCGGCTGTCAAAACTGTGCTCGTTCCAATCGGAGATGAGCCACACCTCGGCTGGCCCAACGACATACACACCGTGCAGCTGCGCCGGCAGCGGGCGCAGCTCCGAGTCCGCCGGCAGCGCGGCACTATGGGCAATCGGCAACCCATTGACGGTGATCCCCATTGGGTTTACGACCACCACATCGCCCGCGATGGCTGCCACCGGTTTGAACATCACTTCCAAGCGGCCAGCGCACCAGCCGTTCTCAAGATACCCGCGCGATTTCGCGAGACGAAAAATCGCCGATGCCTCGGGACAGATGGCAACCACATCACCGCGTTGGATGGGGCGATTGATTGCCTGCTCCCGCCACAACCCTGTAGGAATGCTCGCTGAAGTATTCAGGCGCATTCCCCATACCCATAACGCCCCCCAACTGGCGGCGAGCATCACCGCCGTCCCCCAACCAACAATACCGATTTGTCGAGAGCTCATAGCACAAACTCCGCCACCTGCGTGATGGCCGGTTCCGGGTTGACGGCTTTCGTCGGCGGTGCAATTCGTGCCCGCGCCAAAAACGTCGGATCACGAAAGTACAGACTCTGGGTCCCGCGAATCGGCGCATGCCCGGTGACGAAGACCAAAATCTCGCCGGGTTCCTGTATCTTGCCTTCGGCGTCTTTCGTGGGCCCTTTTAAACGCAACACCTCATCGATTGTCATCAAGGGACGACTCGATTCCTGGAAATCGCGCGAGATATTCTGCATCGGCAGCGCTGCGAAGCGCGCCCCGCTCGTTGATATATGCTCTTTGACCACGGTGCTGACGCCCGTCGCCTTGGAGAGCCATTCCGCGGTCTCGATGTTGTTCGGCGCAAAGGCAGTGCGCACGTGAAGATGCGACAGAATCGTCTGATCGCGCCCATAGACGGCCCAGAGCTGGGCAATATCCTGCATGATGAGATAGGCCTTGATCCCGTATCCGGCGATCACCGCCATGGACTCTTGAAATACATCGAGCTTGCCGAAGGACGGGAATTCATCGAGCATCAACAGAAGCGGGTGTCGGTGCGGGGACTTAGGCTGCCCATTCTCGAATTTGAGCTCCGGACGCAGGAGCACCCGCACGATTTGGTTCAAGATAATCCGGATGAGGGGTTTCATCCGATCCTTATCCTCGGCACTCACGACGAGATACAACGACACCGGCCGATCGCGATTCATCAAATCGCTCACCCGAAAGTCACTGCGGGACGTATTACGCCGCACGAGGGGATCGCGGTAGAGAGTCAAAAAGCTCTTGGCGGTCGATAACACCGAGCCGCGCTCATCGTCCGGGCGATCGAGCATGTCGCGACCCGATGCAGCGACGACCGGATGGACAGCGGAGGGACCGTACAGACCCTTCGGCGCATCTTGATTCTTGAGCATCGCCTCGTACAACCGGTTGATCGCCCTATCTGGGTCAGATAGGGCAAATACGAGGTCGTACAGCGAGGTGACTCGTTTCTCGCGTTGGTCCCGGTATAAGAGATGCAAAAGGCAACCGGTTAAAAACGCGTGCGCGGTCTTCGCCCAGTGATCGACTAGTCCCTTGCCTTCCGGGTCCACAATGATCGTGACAATATTTTGAACATCCCCGACTTCGTGCTCGGTGCCAAGGCGGATTTCGGCGAGCGGATTAAAAGAAACGCCGCCTTCCAGCGCCGCGGGATTGAATTTCAAGACTTCGTTGCGCCCGTGGGTGCTGCGCCATCCGGCGGTGAGATTCCAGAGTTCCGCCTTCATATCGTAAGCGACCACACTGTGTGGGTAACTCAACAACGTCGGCACGACCAACCCGACTCCTTTGCCGCTACGGGTCGGGGCGATCACGCCGATGTGTTCGGGTCCGCTGTGCCTTAAGTAATGGAGTCGCCCGTACGCGTCCGTCCAGCCGCCGACGTACACCCCCTCCCCGCGGCTCCCTTCTCGGGGAAGGAGGCCTGTTGCGCGAATCTCGACGGGCGTCGCCCAGTGCGCGGTCCCGTGCAGGTCTGCATAGCGCTTGGAGCTGCGATGACGAAATCCCGATGCCAGTACATATCCGCCAAATCCGAACGCGACCAGGATCAGAAACGCGCCATAAATCGCGTTGTAGAGGTTTTTTTCGCTTGAGTAATATTGATGCTGCCAGCGAAGCCAATCCCACGGGGCATACAGGTGTCCGGTCAGGGGGAACCCAAGCGCGGGATGATACCCATAGAAATGAGCGATGCCTTGAGTGGCCGCCAAGTTGAGCAGGACTAGATAACACACGAGCAGGCCTACGCCGACCATTCGGTTCATCGTTGCCGCCCTCTCGTCCGGTCGACACGTAAATCCCCGCCCTCCTCCACCTGGACCGTCGCCCCGACCGTCCACGCACTGGCCTGGGACACTTGGGGCTCCGATACTCGCATCACCAGCGTCGTGTCAGATCGCTTCAAGAGCAGCACGGGGGATCCCTCATTGAGGCGATGAACTCCCAAGTAAACAACGCTCCCCGCATCGCTCGGGGTCCATACTTTCAGAAAGTCTAGGGAGGAATCGCGACTACGCAAGTGATTATGTTGAGCGACGAATTCCTCGATCGCCGTCGGTGTGTCGGCAGACACTCCAGGGCTCGGCGTCGCCGGCGCGCACCTTTCGTGCTCGAGTGCCGCATCGGCAAACTCGACGGGGGTACTTTGATGTCGAGCGGCGCGCGCCAGAGAGAGGCCAAAATCCGCAGAGCCATCAACGAGAAGCCGCTGACCGCTAAAGCGGACTGTGGCGAGCGTCAGCGCCAAAGCCACCGCCTCGTCACTGACCTTCTCGATGCGCACGTGCTCGGTCGCATCGATGACGACGCCGCCATCGACCAGTGCATAGATAAGATCACCGTTCTTCCGAGTGCGGGGCATAAGGTGTGCCAACACGGGGCTTGGCGAGGTGTAAGAATGTTCTGGATGAACCGAATTTGGTCGAACGCGGGCACGCGACCCCGCTCGGCTGCGAAGCACTTGCAACGCGTCGGTGTCGCCGCCCGCCGCTCGAGCCTCCAAGAATGCCGCCCACGTGGGCAATGGCGCCGCGGCGCGGACTTCCGACAGTTGAGTTTTCTCAAGCTCCCGGCGCGTGAGAAAATCGTTGCGCTTACGGCGCGAAAGATCGCGCAGGGCGTCGAATTTGACCCGGCCGCGCAGTCGTTTGTCGGCTCGCAGTCGCTGCCGCTCTGCCGTGTACCAAACAGCCAAATCCGCCGCGTACCGGCGATGAGCCTCCCGCAGACGCTCGCGGGCGGTCGCTCGCGCGAGCAACGCCGCCTCCCGCTCTTTTACAAAGGTCGCAAACAGGGGCTGCGTTGCGCCCGACTCTTTGGGTTGTCCCTGATAGCGCTCCTGGGGCTGGATCTGCTGGATCTCAAGCGACGCCGCTTCGAATGCCCCGAAGCGCTTCGACAGCGCAGCGAGCGATAACCGCCGATCAATCTCGCTTGCCTTAACGAAGAGTCCGTCGGCGGTGCCTATCACCAAACCGGCCCCACGGCGATGGGCACGAAGCCCATACGTCGCGAGGGCGCGGTGCAATTCTGGCCAAGATTGCGCGGCGAGCGCGCCTTCCCACGCCCGTTCCTGGATGTAGCCCAACAGACTCTCGCGAGCTGCGTGCGCTTCCATCTGGCTGGGGCGTCCACGAAGCGGACCGGCTAGGGGTTCTCGGCGGCGTGCTCCCTCGCCTCCCGGGCCATCACCTCCCCATCGCACTCCGTCATCGCGTTGGGCTCCTGCGGGCTCCACGTGATGAGATGCATCACCCGACAAAAGCACTTCACCGCCACCGTCGAGCTGAACCACACCGACGCTGGACAGCGTTCGCACACCGTGGAGGGATTCGGCCTCTGGTGCTCGGGCAATTTCCTCAAGGTAGGACTTTCGTAAGGCGGCAGCGGCCCGAGGATCGAATTGTTGGTGGTCGTCTTGGGGCTTAATTGCATGGTGTGACTCCTGGGTGGATTCAAGGGTGGGCTCGTGGGTCCGATCGTGCGTTCGCTCGAGGTTCAATTCGACTTCGAGCCGCGCGCACGTTTGCATGAGCCGTCGGTAGTCGAAATACGGCTCGATATTGGAAAAGCTTTTTGGGTTGACTTTATTGATCGCCACATGGACATGTAGATGATCGGTATCAGTATGCACGGCGGAGAGCCGCTGATGACACCCAAAGCCAATGGCGGCGCAGAGTTCATCCTCGATGTATCTCAGTTGATCCGGTTCGGGACGCTCGCCGGGCGGAAAGGAAATCACGAGGTGGTACGTCTTATCGGTCTTGGAACGGGTATTGCGCGCTTGGGTTGCCTTGATTTCTGCGACCGCCATCGCGGGGTCCTCGGATTTGCAATTCGTGACCCGCACCGTCCCCACCTTCGCTCCGCCATGCGCCGTATCGAGCACATAGTCGGCGGTCCGCGCCCAGGTCGCCGGATCGCTTCTTCCCTGTGCGGTGAGCACGTACTTGGCGAGCCGCGAGAAGTCCGATCGGCCGGCGGTATCTCTTAAAATGCGTTTGGCAATCACACGCGGCTCATGAGCGCCAGGAGTTTGCTTTGCAGGATCCGAGTCTCATTCAAGAGCGCATGCACATTGACCGGCGCGGTGCCGACCGCCCGCCGCTCCACGAGCCATAGATCCAGTAAGTTGCCCAGGCGCTGAAGCTCCGCGCCGATTTCCGCCAGTCGCTCAACGGCCTCGAGGTCGTAGAGCCGCCTGATCGGATGACTTAAGCCCGCCGCCCTGAGGTACGCGGACTTAGACAGGCAAGCGCTCGCTGCGCGCTCCGTGATCTCTTGGCGTTCCTGCGGTGACACCAGCACCTTCAGCGGGCGCTGCCGGTCACGTCTTTTGCTCGGGCTTTCGGGTTCCTTTTCCATCTGCAGGTGTCCTCCGCGGGAGCGGATCCGTTTCCCCTCCCAAGATGCCGTCGAGCGCGAAGCGCGAGTAAGGGAGGTGGTGAGGGACGACACCGCTTGCGGTGTTGGCCATCAACACACATCTTGCCTCCTCAAGACCATTCCACACGGCGCGCGACTACGCAACGTTTTCGCGAACGCGAAACAATGCGAACGTTTCTCCGGATCGACAAAACCCATTTTTGACACTTGCGAAGTCGCGCGGCGTGCTGCATGTATGGCCGCATGAACGATCATGAGCGCAATCTAATACCACATAGAATTCCGGATAGAGCACGACGGCTAGGCCGAGTCCGTTTCTTCGCTCACCTGGAAAGAGTGCATAAGGCCCTTGAGGCAGGCTACTCACTGATCGTGGTGTACGAGGAGCTGCACGCGCGCCTCGAGATGAGCTATAGCCAATTCGCACGCTACGTGAATCAATTCATCACCCAAGCGGGCAAGACTTCGCACAGCAAAGACCCCGGTGAGCCAGACCCCGGCGTCAGTGCCACTGCGATCGTCGCGGTCAAAGTGGAGGTCACGAGCCCAAAAGAGCCTACCAAAGCCCGCCGGCCCGGTTTTACCTATGACAATTCAAAACCCAAAGACAAGCTCGTTTAACGGAGGGGTGTTTATGAAGAAGAAAGTGCATGTGGTTTTGCAAGGCAAAGGCGGCGTAGGCAAGTCCTACATCGCCTCCCTTCTCGCCCAATATCATCGCGACAAGGGCCTTACCCTCATCTGTATGGACACGGATCCCTTGAATGCCACGCTCATGGGCTATGAGGCGTTTGGAACCCGCCGCGTAGAACTCATGGATGGCAGCATGCTGATAGAACGTGGTTTTGACACGATGATGGAGCAGATTGTCGCGGAGGAAGCCCATTTCGTCATCGACAATGGCGCTGCCTCATTCATCCCGCTGACCAACTACCTCATCGAAAACGATGCTTTCCGCGTAGTCGCCCAGGCCAATAAGACCGTGGTCATTCATACGGTTATCACCGGGAACCAGGCTATGCTCGATACACTTCGCGGCCTCGATCAGCTCTGCGAACAACTTCCCCCCGAAGCGAAACTCGTCGTATGGCTCAATGAATACTTTGGCAACATCGAGATGGACGGCAAGCAATTTGAAGCCATGACCGTTTATGCGAAGCATTGTCAGCGAATTTCAAACCTCGTACGAATCCCCAGGCAGACCTCCAGCACGTTCGGGACCGATGTCGCGCTCATGCTGGAGAAGAAACTGACGTTTGCGGATGTCGATAAGTCACTCGATTTCGGCCTGATGGCGAAGCAGCGGCTAACCCAGGTCAAGCGGACAATATTCGACCAGCTCGCCATGGTCGTTTAGAGGCATCGAATGGCAGTGGATATTGAGACACTCCGAGCGGCCGTTGTCAAAAAGCACAACGTCATGCTCGCAAAAGATGATCCTATATTCATCTCTGTACATTTGAACGAATTGGTATTGGCTGAAGTACTCGCCAACATGAAATCCATTGCCACGGAATCCCGCAACGAATCGATCGCGGCAGTCTCCCACCAAGTGGACGTCGCCAAAGCCGCCGCCGCGAAACTTATCACGCAAACCGCCCAATACGTGGCCGCGGAAGTTCATCGGCAGGTCAAGGCGGCCTTGGATGAATCTTCCGCGATCGCGGAGACGTCCATTCGGCTGTCGAGGCGCGCGAGCGCACTGGCGATCTGCGGCGCCGCGGTCTCGTTGGTTGTCGGCGGAGCTGCCCTTGGTGTATTTCTCGCCGCCTTCATCAAACATTAGTCTCCCGCCGCCGCCCTAGAATGCCGCACCGCACTGTCGATCGTGGGCATCGCGGCTATTTTTCTGGATGAGTCGATTCGGATGATGCACACTTCAGAAATTACAGACTGGCATAACGCGCAATCGGGGTATTGGCCGCGTAGTGGAGCATCTGACATTCCTGGCTTCAGCATAAATCTCCATCTCCATCTTTCGGTAGTCGCCGTGAGTGCCGTGAGGCCTAATAAAGAGCCCGAGAATACCCAGAACAAGTAAATACGCCAAGCGCGCATCACGCGCGCTCAAGCGTATTCAGCGCGAGCCCATTGCCATTGCCGTGCGCAACGCGCTCGAGACGGAAATTTGGTTTCGCTCAAACGCTGGCCTCGCGGGTGTTAGAACCGCGATGCAGGACATCATCGAAGAAGTTCTCCACTGGTTTTTGTCTCGTGCAGAAGAGAAGCCTAGGCCGTACGAACGCATTAATCACTCGGCACCTTTTTTAAGGTTTTGGCTCGATCTTGATCTTGTCGCACGCTGTCGAGCTCTTGCGCGCCGCGACGGTGTGACCAAACGGCAAGTCATTGGCACCGCGTTAATCGTGTATAGCCGCGAAATGATACCGACCTCAATGACAACGCTTCGCCGACACATGGTGCATGAAAGCCAAACGATCTACCGCCAATGTCGCGGAGCGCGACTCAAAAGCACCCGCCGCAAGATCCGCCATCCTTGAGTCGAAACAGAAAGTTCGGCAGCCGAACTTTCATCAAGGCGACCCCTTACACCTTGCGATCCAACGTGAAGCAACTCTGCTCGCGTCGCGCTCTATTCTTGGGCGACAGCCACGGCAACTCCTCAAGGCGAATAATTGCCCAATTTCACCAGAAATGGCGCTTGCGAAGACAGCCAGTCGGATGTAGAAATATTTGCGTAGCCGGTTACAGCGTACCTGCCGGTAGGCTACCGGGTAGCCCAGCGGCTCGAATGGTTGTCCGTTAGTCAGCGTGGAGCACGTTGTCCGACGGAACTAGACGATCGAGTCACTTAATGGAACGCAATTCGGACGTGCGAGGCCGACAGAATGGAAGTCACCCAGTTACCCGTGCAACAAGAACGCGCCCAGCGAATCAACGAAAAGCTACGCCGGGAATTGGGCCCTGTCATTTGCGAGGCCCTACGCGATCCCACCGTCATCGAAATCATGTTAAATCCCGATGGTCGCTTGTGGGTTGAGTATTTGGGCGGACGCATGCAGCCCTTAGGCTTCATGCCGCCCTTCCAGGCGGAAGCGTTGATGGCAACCATCGCCTCGACGCTTAAGACCACCATCACCCGCGAGAAGCCCATCTTGGAATGTGAGTTGCCGCTCGATGGGAGCCGGTTCGAGGGCCTCATTCCGCCGGTTGTCGTCGCGCCCACGTTCGCCATTCGCCGCAAAGCGCTCTCGATTTTCACGCTCGAGCAATACGTCACGGCCGGCATCATGACTGACGCGCAGCGACTGAAGATCTGCGCGGCCGTTGACGCTCACCACAATATCCTCATCGCCGGCGGCACTGGGAGCGGTAAGACCACGCTCGCGAATGCCATTCTCGATTATTTGGCGAAATCGTGGCCCGAGGAGCGGCCGATCGTCATCGAGGACACGGCTGAGATCCAAGTCAATGCGGATAACGTCGTGATCTTACGCGCGGTGGACGGCGTCGATATGCTGAGATTACTCAAAGCGAGCATGCGCCTGCGTCCCAGTCGGATCATCGTGGGGGAGGTGCGAGGCTCGGAAGCGCTCGCGCTCATCAAAGCCTGGAATACGGGGCATCCCGGCGGCGTCGCGACGGTTCATGCCAACGATGCGCAAGGTGCGTTGATTCGGCTTGAATCCTTGGTCGCGGAAGCGACCTTCGCACCGATGCAACAAGTCATCGCCGAAGCCGTCAACGTAGTCATCTCCATTGCCAAGACCCCGCAAGGCCGACGCGTCCAGGAAGTGTTGACGGTCCTCGGTTACGACGGCAGCCGCTATCAGGTCTTGAGTTCACCTTAAGCCCCTTCCACCCTCGTCCCGACAGGAGGTTCCATGAACGAGCAATCCCTTGAAGAGCATTCGACGACCCCGAGCGCCGAGCGAACCGTCGCCATCACTCACGCGCTGGCACCGCCCGCTTTGATCGCGAAGTGCCTGAAAGGCGCGCTCGACGAGCGGCCTCGCAAGGGCCAGGGGCGTCGCGAGGCGCGGCACAGTCGGCGCAAACGGCCGTGATCTCTAGCGATTATTGCCCTTCCCACTCCTTAAAGATCTCACGAGGTGATTCCATGAACAAAGCGATTCCATCTTTCAAAACCAAGGGTCTGCTAGCGCGCCTGGCACACCGCTCGCCCGCTGTCGCCGCAACCTTGAGTGCGCTTTATCTCTTTCCCCAGAACGCCTTGGCCGCCAATACCGCGGGCGGCATTACCGAATGGGAGACGCCCTTACAGAAAGTGGTGGCCTCGATCGATGGTCCGGTCGCCTTTGGCATTTCCGTGATCGGTATTGTCATCGCCGGGGCCATGCTCATTTGGGGTGGCGAGATCAATGAGTTCTCCCGCAAGCTCATTATGTTGGTGCTGGTGCTTGCGCTGATCGTTACCGCGGTCAATTTGCTGTCAACGCTTTTTGGCGTAGGCGCCTTGGTGACCTGATGGAGACTCTGGTCCGCACGCCATTGCATCGCGCGCTCCACCGCCCGAACCTGGTATTGGGCGGTGAGCGCGAGTTGGTGCTCCTCTCCGGGTTGATTGCCGGAGGCCTTGGGATCTCGGCACTGAACTTCATCGCCATCGTCGTCGGGATCGCGGTCTGGCTACCGTGCCTTGCGTTCTTGCGCATGATGGCGGCCGCGGATCCTCAAATGTCTCGCGTCTACCGCAGACAGCTTAAGTATCGGGCCTACTATGCGCCGCGCGCGCGGCCGTTTCGGACGGAGTGACCTCTATGGATGCCCTGACCTACTTAAGTCTAGCCATTCTCGTGCTCCTTGTTTTGAGCTATTTGATGGGCGGCTGGAACACGCTGTTGGGTCACGCGCCGAGGTTACTGGGCTTGAAGCCGTTTCAAGATAAGGCATCGGGGCTTGCGGACCTGCTCAATTGGGCGGCGCTCGTAGATGAGGGCATTGTGCAGACGAAATCCGGGGCCTTGCTCGCGGGGTTCTTTTATCAGGGCAAGGACATCGCCTCGAGCACGGACTCTGAACGGAACTATATCGCGCAGCGGGTCAATACCGCGCTTGCCCGATTAGGCAGCGGCTGGGTGAGCTGGCACGATGCGGTTCGGATCGCCGCGCCCGCGTATTCACCCCGGAATCACTCGCACTTTCCGGATCCCATCACCCAAGCGATTGACGAGGAGCGGCGGCGGCACTTCATGGCCGAAGGGGAGCTTTTCGAAAGCCACTATGCGCTCACCTTCATGTACACGCCGCCCACTCGTCGAAACTCCCGCGTGGCCGATTTCGTGTACGACGATGACACTGAGGAGGCCGAAGCGCCCGCGACGAAGATCCTGGCGCATTTTGAGAAAAGCCTCGGGGATATCGAAGACGCCTTGGGTGATCTCTTTGGGATGCGCCGTATGCAATCCTTCGAAGTCCTCGATCGTTCCCAGGCCTCCGTGCGGCGCGACGAGCTCGTGAATTTCTTAAACTTCACACTCACCGGATTTAGCGATCCGATCAACGTTCCCGATCCCGCCATGTACTTGGATTCCTACCTGGGGCTCGCCGAGCTCTGGCCGGGTGACACGCCGCGCCTCGGTGACCAATTCATCCAGGTCATCGCCATTGCCGGTTTTCCATCCGAGTCCACACCAAACATTTTGAGCATCCTCGACGCTCTACCCATCGCCTACCGTTGGTCAACCCGCTTTATCTATCTCGATCAGAACGAGGCGTTAGCGGCGCTCGGGAGCTTCCGCCGCAAGTGGCGTCAGAAAATGACCGGCCTCGGCGCCCAAGTGTTTCGCACCAAGAATGCGACGGTGAACCACGATGCGGTCAGTATGGCGGGCGAAGTCGATGCCGCCATCACGGAAACCCACAGCGGGTGGGTGACCTACGGCTACTACACGGGTAATGTCGTGTTGCTTGGGTTCAATCGCACGACTTTGAGCGATCAGGCACGCACGGTCGCCCGTGAAATCACCCGCTTAGGGTTCGCAGCGCGCGTCGAGACGGTCAATACGGTCGAGGCGTGGTTGGGTACGCTGCCGGGTCACGCGCTGCCGAACATCCGAAGACCCCTCCTCCATACCCGCAATCTCGCCGATCTTCTACCGCTCGCAAGCGTGTGGCCGGGGCTTCACCAAAACCCCTGCCCGTTGTATCCGCAGCCGGCCCCGCCGCTCATGCATGTTGCCACCACCGGCTCGACGCCGCTTCGCTTGAATTTGCATCATGGCGATGTGGGTCATGGGTTGGTTTTCGGGCCCACGGGCGGGGGGAAATCGGTGCTCGCGAACCTGATCATGGCGCAATGCCGGCGCTATCCGAATGCGAGCATTACCGCGTTCGATAAAGGCCGTTCGATGTACGCCTTGGCGTCCGCGACCGGGGCCAAGCACTACGATTTGGCGGGGGATACGGGGAGCCCCGGGCTGTGTCCCTTAAGCTACCTCGAGACCGAATCCGATGCCGCCTGGGCCGAGGAATGGCTTTCCACCTGTTTTGCGCTCCAGGTGAATCGTCCGCCAACGCCCCGTCAGCGCGAGGAGATTCACCGCGCCCTGATTCTCTTACGCCAATCCGCCCACGGTCGCTCGCTCACCGATTTTGTGGCGACCGTCCAAGATCCCGAACTGCGTAGCGCCATGGCCAATTACACCATTGATGGAACATTGGGTTCGCTCTTGGATGCCCGCGACGACGGCCTCGCGGATAGTGCTTTCATGGTCTTCGAAATCGAAGAATTGATGGGATTGGGCGAGAAGAACTTGATTCCCGTCCTCCTCTACCTTTTCCGTCGCTTCGAGCGGTCGCTCAAAGGCCAGCCTGCCTACCTCTTTCTCGATGAAGCGTGGATCATGCTGGGCCACCCGGTGTTTCGGGACAAAATCCGCGAATGGCTCAAAGTGCTGCGCAAGGCCAATTGTGCCGTCGTTCTGTTGACCCAAAGTCTCTCCGATGCGGTGAACTCCGGCATTCTCGATGTGCTGCTGGAGTCATGCCCCACCAAAATCCTACTGCCGAACGAGGAGGCGGATAAGGCGGGGTCGGGTCAGGTTTTGGGCCCCCGAGATTTTTACACACTCGTGGGGTTGAATGACGCCGAAATCGACATCCTGAAGAACGCCCAGAAAAAGCGCCACTACTACTACATCTCTCCCGCCGGCCGCCGACTTTTTGAATTGTGCTTGGGTCCCGTCGCCTTAAGCTTTGTCGCCGTATCCGACAAAACAACGCTCGCCCACTTACGGGATCTGCGCGCCCAACACGGCACGCGATGGCCATTTGTCTGGTTACAAGAACGAGGGATTCACCATGAATCAGAGTTTGCGTCTGAAATCGCTGCTTAGGGCTTGCGGGTGCGCTGCACTTGTGTGGTCGAGCTCCCTCTTGGATGTCCGACCGGCGCAGGCGCAGTGGGCCGTCGTTGATGTGTCCCTGAATCTACAGCAGCTCAAATCGTTTCTTCAGCAGATCGAACAATACGAGATGCAGGCGCAACAGCTCGAGCAAGCCATCTTGCAATACGAGAACATGGTCAAGAACACTCTCGATTTGCCGGCGGCCGTGTGGGCGAACATCGGTATTTCCTTGAATGGCCTCAATACCATCATTGCCAATGGTCAGTCGATCGCAAACCAAGCGAAGAATATCAATCAAGCCTTCACCACGATGTTTCCGAGCTATCAAACGATGCGCGGCACGATGGTGACCAATGCGTCGTATCAGACGAGTTATCAGACCTGGTCGAAGAATACACGCATGGGGCTTCAGACCAACATCGGCGCGGCGAGTCTGATATTAAATGCCAAAGGGGCGGACCAATCGACGCTACAGAACTTGCAAACGCAAGCGCAAGGCGCCTCCGGCAATTTGCAGGCGGTCAAGGCGGCCGCGGCGGTCGCAAGCGAGGAAGTGGTGCAATTGCAGCAGCTTAAAGTTCTGTTGGCACAGAACGTCGCCACGCAAAGCCAATACGTCGCGGACATGGAAGCCAAACAGGAGCTGAACGAGGCGGCGACCGCTCAAGCCTTGTCGGGAAGTACGCCGGCGTTCGGCAGCGGCAAGAGTTACTGAACATGAAGGGGACCTCATCCAGTGTGGGGCTTGCCGGAATGATCCTCGCGCTGCTGGCGTTAACGTTCACGATGAGCGCATACGCCGCGGATCCGGGTGCCGTCGCCAATAACGCCAATTACACGAGTCTGATCGACCTGTTTAATACGGAATCGGCGAAATGGCAGGCGCCGCTGCAGAGCGCGGCGCAGGTTCTCTACGGAACGCTCATCACCATCACCCTGGTACTGACGTTCATTCCGTTGGCCGTGCGGGGTGCCGAGATCAACGAATGGGCAGAAACTCTCGTCAAGTTCGTGCTGGTGACGGGGTTTTGGCTCTGGATGATCCATAACTTCAGTTCCCTCGCGAGCGGCATCATCAACGGCTTTCGGCACCTCGCCAAAAATGCCACCGCGGCGAGTGGTGCTGGCCAGACGCTGTCACCGACGGACATCATCAAGACAGGTCTCGATCTTGTGCACTTTGCGATGTCCCAAGCGAGCGTGTGGAATGTACCGCTAGCGCTCTCGATGGTTGGGGCCTCTCTGATCATTTTAGTCGTCTTTGCACTTGTTGCTGGCTTAGTAGCGGTGACCCTGGTCGAATCCTATATCGTCATCAATGCGAGCGTGATCTTCATGGCCTTCGCGGGATTGCGCTTCACGAGCGACATCGCGATGCATGCGATCAAGTATGCGATTGGAGTGGGAGTCAAACTCTTTGCCCTGCAATTGATAGTCGGCGTATCGATGGCGGTCTTTCAATCCTGGGTCCTTCAATATGGAAATCCTGGACTCATTGCTACGATCGAAGATGGCTTCGGGTTGGCCGCACTCTCGATCCTGGTTTTTTTTCTCGCCGTGTACATCCCCCCGGCCCTCATGGGCATGGTAACGGGAGCGCACGGCGGCGGACTGCAGTTTGGCGGTGCCGCCGCCAGTGCTGCGGCCATTGCGGGTGGCGCAGGGTTTGCCGCCGCCTCGGTGGCGGGCGGTGCCTCTGCATTGCAGGGGGCGGGATCTTTGGCCTCCGCCCAATTGGCTCACGCGACCGCAGCCGGCACGGCACCCTCGAGCAGTCTCGGTCGAATGGTCACCTGGACGGGGAACGCCGCCGCCAACTTTGGAGGCGCCGCCTTGCAGGACTTGGGCGCACGTTTAGGCGGCAGGCCGGGTGCGCACTCAGGGACGATGGGCGGGCGGATGGGCGACGGCATGCGCGCTCGCGGTGATACGCTACTGGCGGCGATGACTGCTCCTAAACCACCGGTCATAGGGCGCGTCGCTCCGTCCACGCCGCCGGCAAGTGCATCGCCGACCGACGGACCAGCACCGTCGGCGCCCGCCCCTGCCGCTCCCGCCGCCTCTCCGAACGTCAACGCGTCCTCGAATGCAACCGAGAACGGCGGCTCGATCCGAGGGGAGGAGTAGTTCCGATGGGCAAGGCTATCAATTTAGGGAGGCTCCGATGAGCGTGTTGAGTCTGAGACAACGCGCCGCACCCGCGCAGGCTGCGCTTTCGAAAACCGACAATCCGTACTTGAACGCTCGCCGCGAGTGGAACGAGCGTTATGGGGAGTACATAGTACGCGAGCGCGCCTGGCGCTCGGTCGCCCTTTTCTCCTTAGGTATAGCCGCCATTGCCGCCGGCGGTCTCGTCTGGGTGGCCGGCCAGACCAAAGTGGTTCCCTATGTGGTGGAAATTAATAAGCTCGGCGATGCGGTCGCCGTGCACCCTGCCGACCACGCCGCACGCCCTGACGATCGGATCATTCGCGCGCAGCTCGCACGCTGGATTGAAGAGGTCCGAAGCGTCTATCTGGACGCCGCCGCCGAACACAACGCCATTCGCGACGCCTACTCCATGATCAATCAACATGGAATGGCTTTTGGCTTCTTGAACGACACGATGCGCGATTCCGAGAATAACCCCTTTGAGCGAGCCGCCACCATGTCGGTCTCGGTCGACGTGCAGTCGGTACTGCCGTTAAGCCCAGACACCTGGCGGCTGGAGTGGCTCGAGACCACCCGCGATCGCGGCGGCCACGAATTGAATCACGCCATCTGGGCCGCGACGATATCGATCGTCGTGCGCACACCGTCGGATGAGAAGAGCATACGCGCCAATCCCACGGGCATATTTGTCAATACCTTGAACTGGTCGAAGCGCCTACCGGGGTCGATGCCATGAAGCGTGTTTTCGCCGCCTTGGGTATTTTTGGGCTGCTCCCGGCGCTCGCCGCTGATTTGGTGGTTCCCGCCATTGATCCGACGGCGCCGGTCATTGCCTCTACCCCGCGCCCCGGTGAACTACCCGACGCGTTGCCGTTGAATGTGCTCTCGGGCCGAGACTTGCAACTCTCCCCGACGCAGCGTCAATCCGTCGCTCTGTCGAAACAGTGGATGACCACCGGCACCCCGCCGGCGGCCGGCGAGAATGGGGCCGTCATTTTTACCTTCGGCGCCGCGCTTCCGACCATCGTCTGCTCGCCGCTGCATGTGTGCGATGTGGCGTTGGAGCCGGGCGAGACGATTAATGACATTCACAACGGTGATCGCGTGCGCTGGAAGGTCTACCCCGCGGTCACCGGGACGGGACCCGCCAAGACCACGCATCTCATTATCAAGGCGACTGATACGGCGCTCGCCACGAATCTCAACATCGCAACCGACCGACGCACCTATGTCATTCAGTTGGTGAGCCGGAAAGACGACTGGATGCCGTTGAGCTCCTTTGCGTATCCGGAAGACCCGCAAACCCAGTGGGCGCAGTACCAAGAAGCGCAAACCAAGAAGACCGAAGCCACCGTGCTCGCGACCGGCGAGAACATCGCGACGCTCGATTTTAATTTCCGTATGAAGGGCGACAACGTGAGCTGGCGGCCCTTACGCATCTACAGCAATGGCAGCAAAACCTACGTGCAATTCCCGGCGTCCATCGCGCACGGCGATCTCCCGACGCTGGTCGCGCTCGGTGCCCATGACAAGGCGGAGCAGCTCGTCAATTACCGCATGCTGGGCGATCGGTTCGAGGTCGATAAGCTCTTGACGCATGCCGCGCTCATACGGGGCGTCGGTCGCCATCAAGAACGCGTGGAAATCCTCTATGACGGGAAGCCCTAACATGCGCATCGTCACTCTCGGCGTCATGCTGGTGTTTTCGCTCGGCGCCTGTCAAACGAATCGTCCCATCGACGGCTCCCTGTCCTACGTCGAGCCGGTGCCTACGGTGGACGCGAAAGAGCTTGGGCGCACGGTCGCTCGCTACGTCGGTGAAGTCTGGCCCGGCGCTCGCACTACGGTGTTGTTGGTCCCGCCGATTGAAAATCAAGCGAACAACGATCTCACCCTAGCACTGACGGCCGGACTGCTCGAGAACGGATTCGCGGTGATAACGCCGGGAAGCCAGGCCATCGCATCGATCCATCGATTGCAATATTGGGTCACGCCCTTTGATGGGCATGCGCTCGTTCGATTAATCCTCGATGGGTCGCCCGCGACATGCCTGTATGCTCAAGACCCGCAAGGTCATGTGGTAGCCCTCGCTCCGTTCACGGTCAGGAATTAAAGCGATGGCGGATCCGATAACCGACGCCCTGGCCTCGCCCGACTACTTGAGCACGACTGTCAAGCGCGGCATTGGCGTTCGACGCTTAAACCGCGTCCCGGTGTTCATCGTGACCGGGATTGTCAGCCTCGTCATGGCGGTCGTCGGCTACACCATGTACGAAAAGCGTGGCACTCATGCAAGCGCCTCCGCCGCCGCGACCAAGGATCAGGGCGACAGCACTCCGAGTGCTGCCGATCCGCAGCTGCTCAAGAACTCTCAAGATCGCGGCGTAATTGCGGCGGCGGTCCCGCCCTCCCTCACCGAGGGGGGCGTCCCGGTGCAAGAAGACCCCTCGCACCCGCAGCCTGAGTCAACGCACGTTCCCGGCGTCCCGAGTCAATCAACCTCCGCCAGTGGCGCGTCGCCGCGCGATCAATTGGCTGAAGCATGGCGTCAGCGGCTCGAACAGTTTCAGTTTCAGCGCCTCGATGACCGTATCAAAGCGTTGCAATCCGAGACCGCCATCGAGGCTAACATGTCCCACCGGGGTCAAGTGGCACAAAGCTCCGAGTCGAACGCCACGGCTCCTCTCGATACGGCGATGATGCGAGCTTCTCAAAGGATCAACGATGCGAATGCGCTCGCGGGCGGCACGGTCACCGGCAGCAACCCAGGACCTCCTGGCGGTCCTGGTCGAAACACCTTCAGTGCTGCGAATGGTCAGGGCGCAAAACGGGAATTTATCAACACAGAACCCGTGGGCTCCGACTATCTGCAACACGGGCGCGCAGCGCCGGTGTCGCCGTACGAGGTGAAGGCTGGCACCGTGATCCCGGCCAATATGATCGGCGGCGTCAACAGCGATCTACCGGGTTTGTTGCTGGCCCAGGTTAGTGAAAATATCTACGACAGCGCCACCGGTCGATATCTCTTGATCCCTCAGGGCGCCAAGCTCATCGGCACCTACGATAACGGCGTGACCTTTGGGCAGTCGCGGGTCCTCGTCGGTTGGCAAAGAATTATCTATCCCGACGGCTCGTCCATAGACCTCGGACGCATGCCAGGTGTAGATGAAAGCGGCTATGCGGGATTTAAGGACAAGGTGGATAACCACCTCCTTCGGTTGTTCGGGGAGGCCTTTGCACTTTCGATTTTCTCTGCCGGAATCCAGTTGGGTCAGCCGCAAGCGAGCAGCGGTAGCAATTACAACAGCAGTCAAATCGTTGCCGCCGCCATTGCCGGTCAAATGGGTGAACTCGGCATGGAAATCGTGCGACGGAATATGGACGTCGCGCCGAGCCTTGAGATCCGGCCTGGCTACACCTTCAACGTCCTTGTGACGAAGGACATGGTCGTCCGTCCTTGGAGTGAAGATACTCGGTCGAGCGCTCAAGTCGACCCCACAACCCAGAAACAGCTTCCATGAGATTTGGTGATTGTGGGGCCCACGTGAATTTTGGGGCGATCGCCGCATATAACGCAGAGCAATGACAGAGGAATTGAAAAACGTGAAAAAGTCCGCCGCAGTCCCGCTGGTATTGTTGCTCTTGGTCGCAGTGCTAATCGTGGTCGCGGTGTTGGGCATCGGAAAGCGCAAGACGGTTTCTTTTTCGTTTGGTCCATATGGAGTTCAAGGCGAGGCTGTACCGGGGATCGCGCAATCGGCGCTTGAATCTTTGCCGCAATATATGCCCGGTGAGCAAACCCGACCTGCCGCCAACGCGATCACGACAGTCCCCTTGCGACCCGAGTGTCTGTATGCGAATCAAGTCTATAGCGAAGGCGCCGTCCGGTCGGTTCGCGCGCTGGTGCTCATCTGCGTGCAACGCGTGTGGAATCCTGATGACTCGACCGGCGAGTTGGTCTGGGAGCCCTTGTCATCACCCCGGTTGACCACCTTCCGACAGGCGACGGAGTTATCCGCGTCGCTCAATAAGGCAGCGCGATGAAATTGGGTCGGCCTCGTGAGCCCGGGTGACGCCCCGCTATTTTGTGGGAACCCGTCCTGCGAACTCCATGTTCGGGCGGGCGACCCCAATGTGGAGGGCGCCGGCAATTGGGCCACTCTGAGTGATGGCCGCGTGGTTGGTCGCGGACGTTACGGAGACCAAATACTCTGCGATCCCTGCGGCCGCGCGTTTCTGCAGAACTTGGAGCCACAATCGGAATCGAACCCGGACCTTGTAGCCAAGGAACCGCTCCGTGCACGACACCGAGGGGGTCGTTGATGCTCACGATTGCGCGCGTCGCAAAGCCGCTTAGGTTGCGATGCAACATACTACCAGCTGCGTGATGGACTGGCTTTGCGGGCGGTTGAGCTTATTGGCAGCGGTTTCCCAGCCCTGGGCCGCCTATGTCGCTGTTTTAATAACCTCTTGAAATCGTGTAAAGATCGGAGAATAGTCAAAAGGCATTTCGCGATTTTTGTCGCAAGCAGGACATTTGGACACCGATACGCCATTGAAGCGCCTTGGATTCGGGCTGCTGCGCCTCGCCGCGAGCATCGCGAGCGCAGTATTGTATGTGGTCATTTTATTGCCGGCGGGTATTGCGATGATGCTCGCGTACATCTGTCTATTTCTTTGCGTCGCCGCTCTCGCTATCGCCGGAATCACCAAGGTACTCGACCCTCATCTTCATGTTTATCCGGAGGTGCAGGCTGCCGGTCTTATGTTTTTGGGAGCCGCAGGCATTTTTGTCGTCGTGCAATTTGGTCTCCTCCTACACACTCGGCTTCGGGCGGCGATGCTGCGCTGGACGGCTCTCGGACCCGAAGTCCGTGACCACGCGCCCGATCAGTTGAAATTCGATGGGCAACGTCCGTGGCGCTGAGCGCGGACTGCGCCGCCGAGAAAGAGTGGTTAGCTGATTTTGCCGAAGTGCAAGCACGCCTACCGTTCTGGTTATCGCCGCTCCTGCGGCCCCGGATGCTATTTCTGCCGCGCTGGTGGCCAAACTCTGTCGGTGCCTGGTCGTATCTGCAGTTCGTTTTCATTGGCGCCGGTGTGTTGGATGCACCGGATGATGTGCGGCATTACTTGGTCGCGCACGAATACGGCCATATCCACGGCAATCATACGGTGTTGCATTTTCTATATTGGTTGGGCGCGTTGCTTCTCATCCTGGTGTACGTGGGTCAACTGCACCACGTGCCGCATCTCACCGTCCCGGGGTTGGTGGCACTCCTGCTTCTCGCCGCCGTGACGTTTATGATCGGACTACCGTCGCTACAACGCGAACGGGAGTATCAAGCCGATGCGGTAGCCGCCTTGTTGTACGGCCGGTCGGCCGCGCTTGCGGGCTCGCTGTGGATGGCTGAAAAAACCGGGAACCTCTCAAACGCCTTTCGGCAAAGTCGGTTGCGACGCTTGGGCTGGCAGAGCTGATTGCGTCCGCTTTGACTGGAGCTCGATTTCCCGGCCGCCCAGCCTCCCGATTGTTGATCTACGAGAGAAACGCCGGTTGGCGTTAACTAAACTATTGGAGATCTCTTAGCGGGTCGGAGAATGCGACGCTGGCGAATCGGATATCGCGAGCGCAATCGATCGATCAAGTCGACGCGCCGGCGATCTGGCGCTCGTGAAGTTGCGCGACGGCCGCGGCAAAGACCTGCTCGCCGTGGGCTTTACGTATGATCTCCGGCGGTACCCCGCGCTCGAGCGCACCGCGGGCGGTGGTGATTCGCGACGGCAAATCCCAATCGGGCGTATGCACATCCGCCTCCGCTCGTTCGCGCTCGAGAGCGTATTCAGCGCTTTCGAACTCGACATCGGCTTTCACTCGGGTTCTTCGAACTTGGACGGAATTGGGCTTCAACGACAGAGCCATACGTTAAACTTCTAAATGCCGCCCTGCACAGCTAGCTCCTCGAAGCAGCCGCGGCCAGCGAATCTAATACGGTCGAGCCTACACCACCTATCCGCAAAGCGGTTCACGGCTTCAGGATCCGCGTTAGTGCCTTTTGTTCTCGCTTCAGGCCGCGTTCACGAAAAATCGCGGTGGCTTCCTCGCTCGTGATTTCGCCCCGCAGTGCCTGCTGATGAATGGCTTCATCCTCGGCGTTTGGAACATAGCCCTCGTGTTTGAGGCTCCCGACGATCCGCGCCGTGGCCCCGGACTTTTCTGCCGGCGTGCGATCATCTTTGAAGGGCTTGCTCATGGGCACCACTATATACCGGCGACCAAATCGCGACGCTGGATGGGGAATCTACAAGGATGGCGGAGCTCGCGAGCTCGGATTCTGGAATGGCAAACCTTTGGATCAGCGGCCTGCTTCGGTGGGTAATGGCAGCATGGTCGCATTCAGCGTGCGTTCGTCGAAGGCGGCCAACGACTTGTATGCAGCTGCTCTGGCCAATGGATAATCTGGAGAGTTGCGTGAAGGCATGGCCTTTCGGCAAAAGTGTGCTTCTCAATCGTCTTCGAATCCATATCTACGCGGGTGTGATGAGCGAAACGGTGGGGTAGTAGGTTCTATAACGTCTCACATCCCGAGTGAGGATAGGCCACTGCATGACGGCGGCGTGCGCGCCGATATAGAAATCAGGCAGCACGCTACGTTTGGTGCCGCGAGTTCTCCGGTAACGCAAGAAGGCCTTTCCGTCCAGAAAGAGCGCTTCGCGGGGGATTGCCTCGACGGTGAGAGCTGCATCGGCAATCACCGCATCGAGTTCTTCAATGCGGGCAAACGCCATCGATAGTTCGGAATAGATGATGGGATTGATCGCCAGCGTATCGGTAGCACTTGCCGCATCGAGCCGATCCTGCGACCAGGCGGCCCAGCGGGAATCCTCCTCGACGACGTCCAGTAACACATTGGTGTCGACGAGAATCATCCGGGAGCCTAATCACCTCGGGTCAGCGCGAGGATCTCTTCGGTTTTCATCCGGACGGTGGCTCGTCCGCGTAGCTTGGCAAATCGGCTCGGCCGAGCTTTCGACCCGGCTTTTGCGGCACGCAGCGCAATCTCGCCCGTCACCAGACGTTCAAACGTTACTGGAGCGCCGGGCTTCAAGCCGAGGTAGTCGCGAATTGTTTTCGGAACGGTGACTTGTCCTTTGCTGGTGAGATTTGTTGCCATAAAGTGTTACCTTGTTGATGTTGGTAATACTTTAGCGCATATGGAGTTCAGCGTCACGCCAGGGTGCGCTGCTGCGGGGCCTCTTGGGTTCGGTCGGCCAGCACCCGACGGGCGGCGTGGAGTTCGACGGTGAGTCGCAGCACTTGCTCTTGGAGGCTGCGGATTTCGGCGGCGTACTTCGGTTGATTGTTGACGGTTTGGCGGAGCCGGTCGACTTCCATCGCCCAGCGGTCTTGATGGGCTTGCTCGCGCAGTTCCGCTCGTTCGGCGCGCAGTCGGTTTTCTGTCGCGGATTGTTCGGCGTGCGCCAGTCGGTGGAGAAGTTCAGCAACGTCAGGCGGGAGCGCGGGCGCCCTACCCTCCTCCTCTTTTGCGGCGACTTCTTCGCGCCAGATTTTGAAGACGCGGGCGGTTTTGCCGCTGGCGTCGAAGCGCTCTTGGAGTGCTCGGCGCAATTGCCGGCCGGTGAGTCGGGCATTTTGCTGCAGCAATTCTCGGCAGGTTTGCCGGATGGCGCGGTCGGTGATGAGCTGATTCATGAGAGAAGATTATAGGAACATGATGTCAAGGGGAACATGTTTCCTTTCAACATACTATTCCGCAGGGTGAGTGGATTAAAAGCGAATTTCATGCGGATGGGAAATGCTAGGATATTGATTTATAAGGGAAAGATGTTCGGGATTGTTCCACGATATGTTCCACGGAAGGGTAATGGCTGCGCCGGGCCTCGCGTCGGCACTTCACTGGGCGAGGAATGGCGCGGCTTTCGCCAATCTATCCCGCGGCTGCTTGCTCGGATTAGACCTCGTGTTTCAATGAGGGGCTGCCGACTCCCCGCTCGGCCTCGTCCGTGGTAGGGCCTAGCTTAGTGAGAGCAGGCGTCGGGGAGATCCCATCGACTGAATGACCTCCGCCACAGAGGACCTTGTAAGTGGGCGTTGAGGATACGCTTGGATGTGTAGAGTCTGGGCTGACACAAGTACCCTCAGACTGCTGATTTTCCTAATAAAATCAATGCGTAGGGCTTTACTCCAGAGCCCGACTCTCGAGTTGGCACCTCCGCCGACCCGTCATCGCACCTTGTATTTCAAGAGGTTAGGAAATAGTGACACTCGATTAACTGATACAGTATCCGTTAATCAGCTCTCCGCGTGGGGCTTTACTCCCCTGTCAGATGTCTCTTCGCGTACGCGCTACTTTCCCCTACGATCGGGTCTCTGGGGTCGGCGGCCGCGCGCAGGAGATCGTGCTTGGGACGTTTCAAGTTTGGCTGATACCAGAGCAGGTAGCCAGGTAACCGGGCGCGGTAGGCCTGCTCAGCCACCACGAATTCCTCTGCCAGCGCTTCACGCAATTCTCGCCGAAAAGCATTCAGTGATTTGGCGGGCTGTATCTCCGAACGGACATGATCCAGGAGGTACTCCCGGGGTTCATGCTGATGTTGGATGACACGGCGGCACCAGTAGTACAGCTTGTGGCGTAGCGGATGGGGCCTTCGGTCCTGGAGGATTTCTCTGTGAACGGAGAGCGCCCGGTCACTTTCTAGGAGTGCCTCGTAGATGGGCTGGAACAGCCGCACTTGGAGGATCTCGGGGGTTGCTCCCTCCCGCCCTACCCAGCTCACGTAATTCAGGCCCGAGATGACGCTGAAGCCTTGCCCGACTTCAAAGGCATCGGGTGCCCAATCGAACATGCCGTAGATGTCATCTACGATCATGAAGGTGGTTTGCCACCAACGCTTGAGCTGTGCAAAGACCGCACGAATGTTGCTCGAAGATGGCTCGATCGCCATAGCCTCGCACACATCGCGCAAACCGATAGTAAAAAGATTTTCCGCGGGTCGGCCATCCAGGGCCTTCAAGTGCTGACGAACCAGAGTTAGGAGCACAATCAGGGGCCGCAGGTCCAAGACGCCAGCAACCATGGTGCCGGCGGCCGCGCGTGCTTCGGCCTGACAATAGCGCTTGCCCTGTCGAATCTGGGCCCGCACAAATTGGGTCTCGGAGCCTGTGCGGCCACTACGCAATAGGGCGGTGAGGTTGAACACGATGAGGCGTTCACCCTTCCAGGGCATGTTCCGATCCAGGATCGGGTCGTAGCGCAACTGCACCGCTTTTTGCAGCAGCAGCTCCGCCATGGGAAGCTCGAGCTGTCCGGAAACAAGCTTTGTCGATACTTGAGTGTCGCTGAGTGTGGGTAGCTCATCCGGTGGCACGAGCACGTACAACGTTACGGAACGTCGGCCAGGGTAGTACGCGATGTCGGTTTTGAGCAGCAAACCGGCCGAGATGAGCTGGCCAACTACGTTCAGAATGGTCGGACGCTGAAGCCCCAGTTGCTCTTCGAGAGATCGCATGTCGACAGCCGAATCCGCGGAGCGGCCAGCTAAATCAAACAACGCATCGAGAAAGGCGAGGGCAGAGCGCTGCTGGATAGGTAAGGTGTACCGGCTGCGATCACTGGGGGCTACTACCCCTAAAGAGAAAAGGGCACCACGTCGCGTCTTCGCGAGCGCCTGGCCCTCGGGACCAGTCAGGAGAGCAAATGCCCTTGTTGTACGGGCTCCGTACACCCCTTCAGAATCCATATAACGCTTTGATAATTCTACGGATTTAAGCATTTCGAATTGATTTCAGAATTCACCTAAAATCGCGAAAGTAGCCTGGATTATGTGATACTGTAGCAGTTAAATAGTCCATTGGGTTATTCGTGGATTCAAGGCATGGCAAAAAGCGCTGCGGCCGAGAGCCGTAAACCTTCTCGCATCCAAAAGCATACCGAGCTGGTTCCAGCGCAGCAGCAATCGGCGGTCCGTAGTGCGATCGAGCAGGGGGCCAGACGCGTCATTGCCGTCGCCCAGCGTAAAGGCGGCTCCGGAAAGACCACCTGTGCCCGAACGATCTGTGAGCTGGCAGCCATTCCGGAAGCCTACGGTATCCCAACGCTCGGGATTGATTTCGACTCCCAATGTTCCTTGTCGAAGTTGTATCTGCGAATGGAGTCCGCGGACACCGAGGATGGATTTACTCGCCCCCCGCTGCATCCGGACTTTGACCCTGAAACCGACAGCACGGACTGGGATGGGCGCTCAAGCTCAGCAGATTTGTTTTTCGGCGAAGGAGGCGTGGCACCCTATCCGGTGACTCGTATTGCGGGCATCGGCAAACTCGATTTGCTTCCCGGAAATGTGGCGAAGCTGATCGAGGTTGAAGAACATGACCGGACCTACCTAGCGGATCGCGTCCAGAACCGCTTGCGTGACTGGGCCCATCAACCGGACGTCCGCGAAACTTATCCGCTCATCGTCATCGATACGGCACCAAGTGATCACCCTCTGACGCGTGCCGCCTTGCGTGCCGCCACGCATCTTTTGATTCCGGTGACAATGGAACAGCAAGGGATCGACGGCTTGCACGAGATGCTGTCCCTGTGGCGGCAAGAGAATCAACGGCGAACCGAGGAGGACATGTTGGAGATCATTGCCATCCAGCCGAATCTGGTCTCCAGCGGCACTCTTCACACCGGTTTCTATAACAGCCTGTGTGCCAACCCGGCATTTGCGCCTTACCTGTCACCGGTTGTGATCAAGCGCCGCCAGGCGATAGCAGAACGGGATGTTCGCGGGCTAAAGCCCAACAGCATATTTCACATGCAGCCCTCGGATGAGACGCGTCAGATGATGGTGAAGTTCGCCAACTTCGTGCTGGGAAAGGCTTTCCTACCGGCAGGGCAGCGCGATGAGCGTTAAGCGCCTCGGGGCAGGCACGGGAAATAAACTTGCCGCGATCACTGCGGCCGTCGCTGGGAATCTAGAGGAAGTCACGCGCCAGCTTGAACGACCGGTGGATCGCACCCGAGGCGTGTTTGAGCGGATCGCGCTCGACTCCGTCAGACCGGACCCGGATAACCCTAGAAATCTGAAGCTCACGTGGGAAGAGTTGAGAGACGGGCTAACTGAGCTCGAGGGCGGACGGGTAGAGGCGGGGGCGCGGACGAAGAGAACGAAGATCTTCGAGTCGATTGCATCAAAAGCCGCAAGCTTCAAGAGAATCGGGCAACTTCTACCCATCATCGTGTATCGAGATGATCACGGATTGCTGCGGATCGTCGATGGGGAGATGCGGTACTGGGCGGCACGATTGTGCGGATGGACCGAACTCGACGCCAAGGTGCGCGCGAAAAAGCCCACCTACCTGCGCTCAGAGCAGTACGCCGCGAACGTCTTGCGCGATGACCTGAATCTTGCGCAGCAGTTGAATAACTTGGAGTTGATGGTTGAGGAGGCTCGAGAAGGCGGCGAGCCCATCAAGAGCTTAAACGAATTGGCGGCGTTGATGAATCGTCCCCGCACTACCGTTCAGCAGTGGTGGTCGATTTTGCGTGAAGCAAACGAAGACGTGAAGGCGGCGATTCGAGAGGACCGCGTTACGAGCCTGGATGCCGCGTACACCGCCGCGCAGGAACCTGACGCTGGACGCCGAGCGGCGCTACTCGCCGGGCATGCGCTACCCGCTAGAGGCGGCGCCGTTGTGAAAACCACGCGCCGCGGCCGAAAGCTCAGTGGCGTGCAACTGGGAAAGGCTACGGACCTTGAAATCGTGCGCCAGCTAATTGAGACCGTTGATATAGACGCATCCTTGGGCGAGGTGGACTGGACGGATGCCAAATCAGTGCAGACCGCGTGGCAGAAATTTATCAAGGCCTTTGCCGAACGCGTAAAGAGGCAAAAAGCCCCGCGGAACACTTGATGGCATCTCGGCCGTTTCGAGTGCGCATGTCGGAGCCGTTGGCGGAGGCTTTCGAAAGGGATCTGAAGAAAGCCGGCTACGGCCCCCGCAAGAAGGGGGTGTGGGTCGGTGAGGCCTTGCAACGCTTGGACCGGGATGATCCGCAGTTGCTCCGCTGTGGGGTGGGGGATGAGTTGGATGCGCCTCGAAGCCGTAGTCTTGGGATCTCTTTAGAAAGAGAGGATTTCTCTCTCCTACAGTCTCTGGTTCTGCGTTTCCGACAGGGCTCCCCGTTGGTTGAGGGTGTCAGAGCCCTTGTTGTTCGGTCCGCCATCCGCAATCGGATCCGTCTTTCCTCGAAGACCTCTTCTTCTTAAGTTATCCCCGTTATCCACCGCATAATTGGATGTTATTGATGTAATGAGAGTTTAGATATTAGGGGGATTTTCTCCAAAGCATTCAAGCTCTTAAAGACACCAAAATGCTATGTCACTTCTGTGCTGATCTGTGTCACTCCAAAGCAGTCAGCAGCCGCAAACGCTTCTGGTCGCAGTGTAAACGCGGATGAAGCTGTGTCACTCCCCCTGATTCCACAGGGTTATTCACAGGAATGTCGGCAGAGTAGGGGAGGGCGCTAGGCGTCAACGCCCACGTTGCAGCAATCCATCGGCCGCATGATCCTCAAACCGCGCTTCATTGCGTACATAGCCGCGCAGCACGTCCAATGACTTATGCCGCGACTGATCGGCCATTTTGAATATACTCGCGCGATTCCGGGCGGCGCTGGCGAGAAAGCCGCTGCGCAAGGAGTGTCCGGCATATCGGCTTGCATCCAGCCCAACCTTTGCTGCGAGTGCCTTGATGATAAGGGCAACACTTTGATCCGTGAGCCGGGAGGTGCCGACACGATCGCCCCGATGCAGGCGCACAAACACTGGCCCCGATTCGATTGCAGCGGCCACCATCCAGTCGGACACGGCCTGCTTTGGACAGTAGGGGGATCGCGGTACCCGGGGAATGGCGACGACCTGCCCGCGTCCTTCTTGGTCGGTCTTGGAATTGGCAATCAAGACGTCAAGTCCCCGATCGCGGGCGGTTAAGTGTTCGACATCGAGCGCGACCAACTCCGAGCGGCGAAATGCCCCGGCAAACCCGAGTAGCAGCAATGCCCGATCGCGCATCCCTTTGAGCGTTTGCGGCTCGACCGCGTCCGCCATTTTTTTAATCTCCGTATCGAGCGCCGGCGCCTTCTGGGCGACGGGGCGCTTCCAGGCGCGCCGCACCCCGCGCATGACTTCAGCGACCTCGAGCGCATCGTGCGGCGAAGCGACTTTCGCGCCCACATGAATGAGCCGGATGGCGGCCAGGCGCCGGTTCAAGGTGGAGGGAGCAATCCCAAGCTTTGCTTGCGCCGCGATAAAGAGCGCCACCGTTGAGGTTTCCGCCAGCAGCGCAGGGCGGGTGACTTTTGCACACCATTCACTAAAAATGCGCCAGTCCGATTCGTACGCGCGCCAAGTCGAGGCCGCCCGACTGCCCTTGGCGTATTTGGACGCGGCGGCTCGCGCGTGCTCGAGCACCGCCGCCGGAAGGGCAGGGCGCGCCGGAATCAACCACTTTTTTAGCTTGCGCTTCATTGAGAGTCTGAGGCTACCACATTTTGAGTAGTGAGAATGGCCGTTATCGATAGTTGAATCACCCAGGACATGCTGGCGCTCAACATTGATCTGGCGTCCGTGATGCAGGCGGGACGTTGGAGAACGACGGCAATGCCGATGCGCTACCGAGAGGAAATTCAAGCCGGACTGGGCGGCATGGCGCGCACTGCGAAAGCGCAAGGACGGGCGAAGTAAGCGTTCTTGGCATTGCCCCCTCGAAGGGACCTTGGTTGGAACGCGGGGCACGAAAGTCCTGTTTCTCGGCGATTCTCTCCTTGGGGCCTGGTATCGGCGGCATCTGGGTGGCGATGAGCCGCTAGGGTCTACGGAGCAGGCCTGTGACCGGCGGCTCAGCGTTACAAAATGCGGCGGGAGTAACTGCGTGAACATTGCTCGTAATGGCGCTTTTACGAACGATAAACTCCGAGACGCCAACATGCGTTTTCGAATTCGGATCCCAATTAAAAGTCCAACCCATGCCGGTCCATGGATATCCTAAATCCGTCTTTCCGTCGCTTACAATTGCCGTGTGGTGCGCCACCCAATATTGATTCAGCAAAAAATATGTCGTCTCCCGGTCCAAATGTGGGTCCAATGAATTGCCCGCTGAACATCTCGGGTTGTTATTCGACGCCGTTTCGAGGCCGCCGGGGCACGGCCGGAAGACGGCCTCTCGAGCTACATCAAAAGCTATAACTTTCCACCGGTTGCCGGGTTGCGGATTTCTCTGAGGCGGCAGCCCAAGAATCTGTTGTAGAGACAAAACTGAATCAGACTTTCCCTTGCACATTTGGCGCATCTGAGCGGTTGGCGCCACCCAGACATCTTGACTCGCTGTATCCAGAGTCGAATCTTCCGTGAACGTACTGACAGACAGGATCTGTGCATCGCCGAACGACCAGAGTGGCACATTCCAGTCTGGACGACGAACGGCGGACTCCCGAATCGCACGTTCGTACATCTTTTCGAGTTCAGTCGTTGAAGGAGTCGCTGCGCGCTGCCGGATGGCGCACGACGCCAATACCGTCATACATGCCAACAGTGCCGTCGCCGCCATTCGGGTTTTGTCGCTGCTCATTCGAGCTTGCCAGATGTCGTCGTTTCGATAGGGTCCGTCACCTGCACACTCACGTCATCAGCAATTCAACGCTTTCAAATCGTGCCGCCTTGACATCAAATGTGAGAAGCGGCGTTCTATCCGCTGCGCTTGTTCGAGATCATCCTCGGTCAATCAACGCACCAGTACGTTCGTGTCGAGACCCGGGCGCACTCGCCGTCGACCCGGTATAGTGTCGGTCTGCAACGAAGTCAGTGTCCACCGTGAATATACCGAAACGGCGTTTAAACACCAAGAATCCGTACGTGCTCGAGGAGCAGGTGGGGTTCATCCTGCGCCAGGCCACTCAGCGTCACACGTTGATCTTCGCCGAGCGCATGTCCGAGGATCTGACGCCGACGCAATTCTCGGCACTCGTGAAACTCCACGAGGTAAGTCCCGTATCGCAGAATCTTCTGGGACGGCTGACGGCCATGGATGCGGCAACCATCAAGGGCGTGATCGGCCGCTTGGTTGCGCGCGGCTACGTCGAGGCAGAGCCGGATCCCCAAGACTCGCGACTACGCCTGCTGAAGCTCACGACCCTGGGCCGTCGTGCCGTCGAACGCTCGCTGCCCCTCGCCGAAGCGATTACGCAAGAAACCCTGGCGCCGCTCGGCGCGCGCGAGCGCGAGACCCTGCTCCGGCTGTTGCGCCGCCTCTGCTAGCGAAACTCTCACGCCTAAGGCGCTTGACACGCCCGAAGTACCTGAATAGGATTGGGTGTACACAAACAATCGGGATGAGGTGATCTGTGACAAAGCTGACGCGTGTTTCGGCCCTCGCGACATTCTCGATCCTCACTGCTTCCCATGTCGGGCAGGCGCAACAGATCACCGCTTCGACGAGCGCCGCGTCGGCGCCCGCCGCGGCTGCACCGGCGACAGCCGCCGACGATCTCGATGAAATCGTGGTGAACGGCATCAAGCGCGGCGAACTCATCCTCCCGACCACGGTGACCTCACGGTCGGCATTCGGGCTGGATCTGGGCGTGCTGGACACGCCGCGCAACAACACCGTGCTGTCGAAGGTGCAGCTCGATGCCCTCAACATCCAGAATCCGGGGGGCTTCTCGTATCTGACGTCCAGCAGTTACACGGACGCGTCGTTCGGTGTGCCGAACGTGCCGCGTATCCGCGGTCAGTACAGTGACATGTTCTTCAACGGGATGCGCGACAGCTTCACCGCCAACGGTTACGGCGGCCCCGTCAGTTTCAACAGCGTGGATTCGATCGACATCGTCAAGGGTCCCGCGAGCGTCCAGGCGGGACCGGGGCAGGGCGTGGGCGGTGCGATCGACGTCAGCACCAAGGTGCCCACGTTCACGAAGTTCGCGGGCGCGTTCAATTTGGAGTTCGACAGCCAGCAAAAACGGCGCGTGAGCATGGATGTCGGCGGCCCGCTTTCGTCGAACGTGGCCGCGCGCCTGAGCTTCACCGGCGACGAAAGCGGCAGCTACTACAACGCCATGTATTTCCATCAGCAGTCGCTGTACGGCGTGGTGCTCGCCGAACTCACGCCGCAGTACACGGTCCAGTTCAACAGCGAATTCGTCGACTCCGGGTACCGCGAAAACGACGGCGTGAATCGAGTCAACCAAGGACTGATCGACAACGGCACGTACCTCACCGGCGGCCCCACGGCCCCGATCTCGAACTTCGGGACGCCGGTGTACCTGGGGGGGGCCACCCAGCTCAGCGACCGAGCCATCATCGACGAATCGCCGGGTACCGGTGCGCACGCCTTGCACGTCAACGCGCAGCTCATACAGACATACAAGGCCACGGACAATTTTTCCATCGTCAACAATACGTTCTACAACTACCTCAACCGCTACAACATCACCCAGGATTACTTCGCCGACACGGCGAAGGGCAGCTATACCATCGAGAACAAGACCGACTTCAAGGTCAAATTCGCCACTGGTGCCGTGAACCACGACGTCGATGCCGGATTCACCTACCGCTACGCCCATGTGGAAGAAATCCAGAACTTCGCGAACGAACCGGTGGGCGTCTACGATCTATCCCAAAGCCCCAGCACTTGGGTGTTCCCGGCCTCCCTCCAGGCGGCCGGCGGGGCGGTTCCTTTCAATGCAGCCTTCAATAGGCTCGAATACGGCCTCGCGGGACGCACCGCGGGTTTCTTGAACGCAAGTATCATTTCGAACCTTCAGGACGCTGCGGTTTTCATCGAACACCGGATCCAGGTCTCGCCGCAATTCAGCGTGCTGTACGGCCTGCGCGGCGATGTCGTGCAGTTGAACGAGGCCGACCCGCTCGGGGGAGCTGATTTGTTCAACGGTCTGCCCCAAAAGCAGTCGACCAACTGGTATGGTTTGCGCAACGGAAACATCAGCTTCGTCTATAGCCCCACGGCACAGATCTCGGCGTACGCAACCTACAACGACGCGCAATACGTCAACCCCAATTCCAACGACGGAGCGGTCGGCACGTTTGGGCAGAATGCCTCCAGCACCTTGCGGCAGGACACGCGGCTGGAGGAACTCGGCGTCAAATTCGATCTGTTCGACAAGCGGCTGTTCATATCCACCGCTATTTTCAAGCAGTCGCGGGCGGTGCCAACGGGGCAGGGCAATCTGCAGAAATCCCTGGCCCACATCAAGGGTGCCGAGATCGAGCTCAACTATCAGCCAGATCCGCATTTTTTCGCTACCGCGAGCTATTCCTACCTGCACACCCTCCTCGACACTCCGGCGATCTTCTGGAACTACCCCGCACAGCCGGGCGTGAACTATGACGGTGCCGGCGTGCTGGCGGTGTTTCTGCCGGGGCAGAAGTTCCTGGATCCCGGCGTCCCGGAGCACCTGTTCAACGTGCTCGCGAACTACAAGCATGAGTCCGGTTTCGGTGGCCAGGCGAACCTACAGGTCACCGGACCCGTCGCGACCACTCAATCCGGATATCTGGATGTGGCGGCTTCCTCCTCCTACCTGCCCGTTCCGGCGTCGATCGTGGCCAATGGCGGGTACTACCGGTCGCCCGTTATTCCGTGGCAATACACACTGAATGCCGCAGCCTTCTATAGCTTCCAGAAGTATCAAATCAAGTTCTCGATCTACAATCTGACCGATCGGCACAATCTCATCAACGACTATCCGTTTTACGGCAACGATTTCCTGACACGAGTCCCGCCGCGCAGCTATGACTTGAGCCTCAGCGGCAAGTTTTAGGGATCGACCGCGATCGCACCGATTCACGCCGGGGGCCGCAGCTCGAGCAGCGGCGAGGCAGACGGCGGGGAGTATATGTATTTACCCGGCAATTTTTCAGCGGCATTGGTACTCACAATTTTGAGCGCCGTGTTTTGGGGATCTTGGGCGAATACCTACAAAGGAACCAAACACTACGCTTTTGAGCTCTTTTATTGGGACTACATTCTCGGAGTCGTGCTGTGCACAGTTGTTTTCGCCTTTACGCTCGGAAGTAACGGCGGCACGGGCGAATCCTTTGTGGAGAATTTGCACAGCGCTGATTCAGCGAATTTGGTCCACGCGCTTGTAGCTGGTGCCATCTTCAATGTCGCGAACCTATTGTTGGTGGCCGCCGTAGATATCGCTGGACTGGCGATCGCTTTTCCGATTGCGATTGGAATCGCCGTGGTGGAAGGCGTGGTATTAAGTTATGCACTTCAACCCAAGGGAAGCGTTGCATTTTTGGCTTGCGGAGTAACTTTTGCCATCGCAGCTGTACTATTTGATGCTAGGGCTTACAGGACTCTGAAGACCAAAGCAGCTGCATCGCGTGCGGGAATTGTGGTGAGCATGGTTTCCGGTATTCTGATGGGGGGATTTGCGCCTTTTGTGACAAGGGCTATGACCAGTGGTCATGTGTTGACACCTTACAGCGTGGCGGCGTTGTTCAGCATTGGGGCATTGCTGTGCTGCTTCATCGTCAACGTGTATTTCATGAGGCATCCCATTCAAGGGGCACCGGTGTCCTTCTCCGCATACTGGCGGGCGAGCCTGCGCAATCACCTTTTGGGTCTACTTGGCGGAGTAGCTTGGGGTATTGGAGGCTGTTTCAATTTTATCGCTGCAGGGTTTGTGGGCGTGCCTATTTCCTATGCCATCGGCCAATCTGCCCCATTGATCGCCGCCTCATGGGGTGTTTTCGTGTGGCACGAGTTTGCGAATGCGCCCAGGAGCGCCTGGGTCTCATTACGATGGATGTTCATACTGTACATCGCAGCCATCAGCCTAATTGCTCTTGCGTACAACGGGTGATCTGATGGCCAAGATCGTCGTCATCGGCAGCTTGAACATGGATATCGTCGCGGTAACGCCTCGTCTGCCGCTCGCCGGTGAGACTATTCTCGGTATCCAGTACCTAAACGAGCCCGGTGGCAAGGGCGCCAATCAGGCTTATGCAGCGTCGAAGTTGGGCGGCGATGTGGCGATGTTGGGCCGGGTGGGAACAGACGATCACGGCAAACAGATGCGCGCCAATTTAGAGACGATGGGTTGCGACGTTGGGGGACTGCAAACCATTGAAGGTAATAGCGGCGTGGCGGTGATTTTCGTGGCGCAGTCCGGGCAGAACTCCATCGTGGTGGTGCCTGGGGCCAACCAACGGTACCTTCCGAGCGACCTTCAAGCCGACGCTCATTCTCTGACCGGAGCCCACTTTGTCCTGCTGCAGCTCGAAACGCCGATGGAAACCGTGGTCGCAGCAGCCCAGGTGGCGAAGAGTCTCGGTGCTCGCGTGATTCTCGATCCAGCACCGGCGCCGAGGCGTTTGCCTGCAGAGTTGCTACGGAATGTCGACATTATCACGCCCAATGAGACCGAGGCCGCGCAGCTCGTGGGTGCGTCAGCGACGAATCTCTCTCCGGAGGAGGCACGAGACATCGCGCGGCAACTACAGAGCTCGGGGCCAAAGATCGTAATCATCAAGCTCGGAGCGCAGGGGTGTTTGCTCATGGAAGGTGAGGTGGTGACCGCAATCCCGGCGCCGCTGGTTGAGGCAGTCGACACCACGGCGGCCGGCGATGTGTTCAACGCCGCTCTGGCGGTCGCGTGCTCAGAGGGAGCATCCTTCCTCCAAGCCTGTCGATTTGCGACCTGTGCCGCGGCGCTTTCGGTGACGCGCCTCGGCGCTCAGCGCAGCATGCCGAGTCGGGCCGAAGTAATGGGGCGTTATGAGCACCAGGACTGATCAATCCGTGCAGCATGTTGCGCCGGGTCGCTGGACGTGTTGGGCTTGCGGTCTATTGCTCGCATCCAGCCTGTTGCTGATGCCTGCTGCAGCAGATGAAACGCCGGGCTACTACCTGTACTACCCCTACGTACCCGCGGATAGTTGGGATTCGGTCATGATCAACGCGCCGAAATGTCTCGGTACTATGCAGGAATCGATTCAGATCGGGTCACTCCAGTGCGAGTCCGATATCCATAAAAGTTTTTTGGACACTCTGCAACATTGGCGAACGGAGCGTAGGATCTACGTAGGTTATGACGGCTCGCGCTACGATTCGCCGGCGCTACAATGGACGCAGTCGAACTTTATCCAGCCGCAGACCATGGTCGAGGACCGTTATTTCTACGATCCTGTCGCCGGCCAATATACGGTGGATCGGTACCTGGATGATGTCGTCAAACGCTACGGAGGTATCGATTCCATTCTTTTGTGGCCCGTCTACCCAAATCTTGGGATCGATGACCGCAATCAACTCGACATGATTCTAGCGATGCCGGGCGGTGTCGCCGGGGTCAAGCGCATGATCGCGGACTTTCACCGGCGCGGCGTTCGGGTTTTATTCCCGATGAACATGTGGGATCAGGGCACGCATGATCCTGGTGTGCGGTGGCCGGAGGCGATTGCTAAGCTGATGGCGGAAATTGGCGCTGACGGCATCAATGGCGATACCCAAAATGGAGTTCCGCTCGCTTTCTCGCAGGCTGCGGACCGAACTGGGCATCCCCTTGCATTTCAGCCTGAGGGGCCGCCAAGCGACGAGGCATTGGGTTGGAATGTTCTCTCCTGGTGGGAGGAAGACTCCACGAAATACGCTCAGTTTGTGCCCAAAGTGAATCGCTTCAAATGGCTGGAATCCCGGCATATGGCGAACATTTCCGATCGTTGGAACCGTGTCAAGACGGACGATCTGCAGGTGGCTTTTTTCAACGGCATCGGCTGGGAGAGCTGGGAGAACGTATGGGGCTTCTGGAATGGCATTACACCCCGTGACGCCGAGGCGACACGGCGCATGGCGACGATCGAGCGAGGCGTGGCGTCTTTTCTGGTCAGTTCGGAATGGGAGCCATTCTATCCGACCCGAACCTTTGGCGTGTTCGCCAGCCGTTGGCCGCTCAAAAATCAGACCGTCTGGACACTGGTCAATCGGAATGAATACAACGTCAGTGGACGCCAACTGTCCGTCCCGTTTCGTGAGGGCGCGCATTATTTTGATCTTTACCACGGCGTTGAGCTTCAAGGGAAACGCGAGGGTGACACCCTTGTTCTGACCTTTGCGATTGAGGCTCACGGATTCGGTGCGGTCTTAGCAGATCAAGACCAACCGACGGCGGAAATCATAACGCTAATGAGCAAAATGAAAGCCATGACCGCCAAGCCGCTAGCGAGCCTGTCCAATGAATGGCGAACGCTACCTCAACACATAGTCACTATTACGTCCACCATACCGGCGAAAACAGCACCGTCTGGAATGTTAGAAATCCCAGCAGGGGATTTCGAATTCACGGTGCAAGGACTTGAAGTCGAGGGAGGCAATAACATCGGGGTGGATGTTGCCTATGCTGGGGAGGACTCGGCTCGACGCTTCCATCAACAAGAAATTAAGATAAATCGGTTCTATATTGATCAGTATTCCGTCAGCAATGCTCAGTTCAAGGCGTTTCTCGACACCACGCGATATCACCCAAAGGATGATCTCAACTTCCTGAAAGACTGGAAGAATGGAACCTACCCAGACGGTTGGGCGAATAAACCAGTAACATGGGTTTCACTAGAGGATGCGCGAGCATACGCGGCTTGGGCCGGCAAGCGCCTACCTCATGAGTGGGAATGGCAGTACGCCGCCCAAGGAACCGATGGTCGCTTATATCCGTGGGGCAACGAATGGAAAGCAGAGGCCGTTCCGGTTCCGGAGAAAGGCCGTGCACTACGAGGTCCAGATGATAGCGCCGCGCATCCAATGGGAGCGAGCTTCTTCGGTGTCATGGACATGGTTGGCAACGTTTGGCAGTGGACCGACGAATATGCGGACGAGCACACTCGCGCGGCGATTCTGCGCGGCGGCAGCTATTACCAGCCACAGGGGTCCACTTGGTACTTCCCGCAAGCCTACCGCAACGATCAGCACGGAAAGCTTCTGCTGATGGCCCCCAGCAAAGATCGGGCGGGCACGCTGGGCTTTCGCTGTGTTATCGACGCGGAGACTAAGCGATGAGTTTAGGGGCCGCGCACGCCATTTAAATTGCTTCTCGTGCGCGACCTTGCGTGTTAGCCGAGTTCGATATCGGTCGATTGAATGCGATTGACACCCTGTTTCGTCATTTCCTTCCAGGCAGCAGCGAGCGATCCGTTGAGGTCGATGCCGCGGCAAGCATCCTCGATGACGTAGACCACGAAGCCGGCCTTGTGCGCGTCGAGTGCCGTCCATGCGACACAGAAGTCGGTTGCCAGTCCGGTCACGAACAGCTTCTTGATGCCACGCTGCTCGAGGTAGCCTTGCAATCCCGTCGGGGTTTTTCGGTCCGCCTCCTCGAATGCCGAGTAGCTGTCGACATCCTGGTGGAAACCCTTGCGCAGGATCAGTCCGGCCTGCGGAACATTCAGATTCTTGTCGAGAGCTGCATCATGTGTCCCTTGCACGCAGTGATCGGGCCAGAGCACTTGATTGCCGTAGGCGAGCTTGATCGTCTCGAATGGCTTCTTGCCGGGATACGTCGAGGCAAAGGATGCATGCCCCGGCGTATGCCAGTCCTGGGTCAGGATGACATTGTCAAATGCGGGTGCGATCGCGTTGATGACGGGCACAACGGCGTTCCCATTTTTGACGGCGAGGGTGCCCCCCGCAACGAAACAATTCTGCACATCGACCACGATGAGCGCACAGGACGCATCGGGTTTGATTTTGCCCGCCTGAGCCCATGCCGGCCCCATCCTCCCGGCAATGCAAAAAATGCACGCTCCCGACAGGACTCGCAAGGTAGATCTACGATTCATCGAGGTCGCCTCGTTCGTTGATGAAAACCGAAGGCTTGAATGCCGGTCAACGCGCAGTCGAAGGACATTTCCCATGCTTGTAATGCGCCTTCATCCCCGCTAGGCTAGGCTCTTGCGATAATGAAGTATACACTTCATTTCATATCCTTCGGAGCGGCGGACGCGACTGGGCAATCGAACATGGGCGTAAGGCATATCCCGTTGACGGTTAACGACGCCGTCTACGTGGTTGCCGCTGATTCGTCCGCGTCATTGCTCCAGATCCTGCGCAACGACATCGGACTCAATGGACCGAAATACGGTTGCGGCCTGGGCCAATGCGGCGCATGCCTGGTCCTCATCGATGGCAAGGCGGCGCGTAGCTGCGTTTTGCCGCCCGCGGCGGCCGTGGGTAAACGCGTGACGACGCTCGAGGGCCTCGCGATTGGCGGCAAACTCCGTCCCGTCCAGCAGGCTTTCATCGAGAAGCAGGGGGCGCAATGCGGCTACTGTCTGAATGGTATGGTCATTCGTACCGTTGCTCTTCTCAACGCGATCCCGACGCCTTCAGAGGACGAGATCCGTGAAGCGTTGCGCTACAATATGTGTCGCTGCGGTGCACATGAAGAGATTCTCGCCTCGGTGCGGCACGCGGTGATGCTGACTGAGTGTTTAGAGTGACCCCGAGCCCACTGGCGCGCCTGACCACTGCCGAACTACTCGAGTGTGCCGGCACGTTGCTGGTCCTTCGGACGGCGGGGTCGGCGGTCGAGCCCGTTCTCTGCGTATCGGCAGGCGAGGGCATCATTGCATTCTGTGGCCATGTTGATCTGGGCACGGGACTGCGCACGGCGCTTGCTCAGATCGTGGCGGAAGAGTTGGACGTCGCGGCCGAGCGTGTCGAAATGGTGCTCGGCGACACGGCCCGGGTACCCAATCAAGGCGCGACCATCGCCAGCGACAGTATCCAGACGGCGGCACAGCCGTTGCGCAAGGCGGCGGCGCAGGCGCGCGCAGCCTTGCTCGAGTTGGCGGTGCATCGGCTGGGAGCCGAGATCTCCGAACTCGAGATGGCGGAAGGTCGCATAGCCCTGCGCAACGCCGATCGCGCCACGACATTCGGAGAATTGATTGGAGCCGAGCGGTTTCGTATCGAGCTGAACACGGAGCAGCCCGTGAAATCAGCGTCCGAGTATCGCCTCGTCGGCAAGCCGCAGCCGCGTGCCGACATCCCCGCTAAGGCTACCGGCAAGCTGGTTTTCGTTCACGACATACGTGTGGACGGCATGCTTCATGGCCGCGTGGTGAGACCCCCCTATGTCGGCGTCGATCACGGACCCTTCGTCGGAACCAGCCTCATTGCGGTTGACCGTGACTCGATCGCGCATGTGGCGGGCATCGTCGCCGTCGTCGTCGAGGGGGACTTCATCGGTATCGTCGCGGAGCGCGAGGATCAGGCGGACGCGGCTGCCGACGCGCTCCGGGTTGAATGGAAACCTGTGCCGCAGCTGCGAGATCTCGATGATCTGGCGATGGCGTTGACCGCCAATCCGTCGACGCCCCGCCGTCTCGAGGACAAGGGGGACGTCGATGCGGCATTGGCCGATGCCGCACAAGGGCTCTCACGTCGCTATGTTTGGCCCTACCAGCTGCATGCCTCGATCGGTCCATCCTGCGGGGTAGCGGATGTTGGGGCGGACAGGGCGAGCATCTGGTCGGGCTCGCAGAGTCCACACGAGTTGCGCAGCGAAATCGCCCGACTACTCGATCTGGAGGAAGCGGCTGTTGAAGTGATACGCATGGAGGCTGCCGGCTGTTACGGCCGCAATTGCGCTGATGACGTCTGCGCGGATGCGGCATTGCTGTCACGCGCCGTCGGCCGTCCGGTACGCGTTCAGCTCACCCGCGCTCAGGAGCATCTTTGGGAACCCAAAGGGGCGGCTCAACTCATCGAGGTGAATGGCGGGCTGGATGCGGAAGGCGACGTGGTCGCGTACGACTTTCACTCCCGATACCCGTCGAATGGTGCGCCGACACTGGCTCTCCTTCTCACGGGCCGGATGCCTCCAGTCGCTCAAGTCTTGGAGATGGGCGATCGGACGTCGGTTGCCCCTTACGACTACCGCCATTCTCGCGTAACGATTCACGATATGGCGCCACTGGTTCGCGCATCGTGGCTGCGCGGCGTGTCGGCACTTCCCAATGTTTTTGCGCATGAGAGCTGGATTGACGAGGCGGCTGTAGCGGCGGGGGTGGACCCCATCGAGTATCGGCTTCGCTACCTGCATGATCCGCGCGCACGTGATCTCGTACGTCAGACGGCGCAGCGCGCAGGATGGAAGCCGCACACGAGTTGGGGCTCGCTGGGTGCGAACGGGGATATTCTCCATGGCCGCGGCTTTGCGTATGCGCGGTACAGCCACGGCAAGTTTCCCGGAACGCGGGCGGCCTGGTCGGCCTGGGTCGCGGATGTCGAGGTGAATCGGGCCACCGGTGAGGTCTTCGTCGCGAGTATCACGAACGGGCACGATGCGGGATTGATGATCAACCCGGCAGGCGTGCAGCACCAGATCCACGGCAACGTGATCCAGTCGATCAGTCGCGTCACGCGGGAGGCCGTGACGTTTTCCCACGGAATGCCAACCACTCGGGAATGGGGCAGCTATCCGATCATCACATTTACTGATCTGCCGCGGATCGATACGCTGATGATTAACCGCCCCGACCAGCCGCCGCTGGGTGTAGGAGAGTCGGCGTCCGTACCGAGCGCCGCAGCCATCGCCAATGCAATCTACGATGCATGTGGCGTACGCTTTCGTGAGCCACCTTTCACGCCGGAAAAGATCCGTGCCGGCTTAGGGTTGGCGCCGCAACTGGAGGCGGGCAAGCCGGCGGCCGCGTCGTCGAAGCGCGAACGTAAGCCGTGGCGCGCCTTTCTGTCGGGAGCATCGATCAGCTTGGCCGGTCTGGCTGCAGCCATGTTTCCCTGGCGATCCGCCATCGCCCCGATCGAACGGCCGGATCCCAGCACGTACAGCGCGGCGACAATCGAGCGGGGTCGACAGCTCGCCGCCCTCGGCGACTGTGCCGTTTGCCACACGACAGAGGGCGGCATCGTCAATGCCGGCGGCCGGCCGCTCGAGACGCCCTTCGGAACCGTCTATACCACGAACATCACGCCCGATCCGCGGACCGGGATTGGCAACTGGTCCTACGTCGCCTTCGAGCGCGCGATGCGCGAAGGGATCCATCGCGATGGACGGCATCTCTATCCAGCTTTTCCCTATACGCATTTCACGCGGACCAGCGAACCGGACATGCAGGCGCTCTACGCCTATCTGATGGCACAGGAGCCGGTGCAGCACCAACCGCAGCCGACTCGCCTCGATTTCCCGCTCAATCTTCGCCCGCTGATCGCCGGATGGAACGCCCTGTTCTTGAAGTCCGGCAAGCTAGAATCAGATCTGGCGCAGTCGGATGCTTGGAATCGCGGCCGCTATCTCGTCGAGGGCTTGGGTCATTGCTCCGCGTGCCACAGCCCGCGCAATGCAGCAGGCGCCGAGGCCGGAGGGGATCATCATTTGGCAGGCGGCTGGGCGGACAGATGGGAGGCGCCGACGCTCACCCAACTCTCGCGTGCTCCTGTCCCGTGGGGCAAGGAAGATCTGTACACGTATCTGCGCAGCGGCTATTCGCCCTTGCACGGCTCCGCCGCCGGGCCGATGGCACCGGTTGTCGAGGAACTGTCGGCGCTCCCCGACCAGGACATCGATGCGATGGCGACCTACCTCGCTTCGTTTAGCGACGCCGGACTGCCATCCGAACGACAGTCGATCGCGGCGGTAGCCGAGGCGCGGACTGCGATGGCGATGGCGGCATCGCCAGGCACGGCAGGCGCGGAACTCTATCAGGGTGCCTGCGCGGTGTGCCATCAGGGGGGCGATCGGCCCGACGTGTTCGGCATCAGGCCGTCCCTTGCGCTCAACAGCAACCTTCATTCGGACAGCGCCAACAACCTCGTTCGCGTGATCCTGGACGGCGTGTCGACACAGGCAGTCGGCCGCAATGGCGCCATGCCTGGGTTCCGCCATCACTTCGATGACCGGCAAATGGTCGATCTCGTCCGTTATTTGCGCGCAACCTTTGCGCCGGATCGATCGGCGTGGAGCGGAGTGGAGCAGACGGTCGGCCGCATTCGTTTTGAAAGGCCACCCCTTTGAACGCGATTGACGCAGTGGATGGTGCGCGAGGCGGCAGTCGCATTCGCTTCCGCACACTCGCTTGTAATGCGCCCGCCTGCCCGCTAGGCTAGTCATATTAATGAAGTGGATTCTTAATTTTATAGTCACGACGATCACCCAGACGATCGGGAGATCCGCTATCCATGAATGAATATTTGACCGAACACACCCGAGTGGATCACGCCCAGGACAATATCGATCCGGGAATGCCGTTGACACCTGGCCCCACGGTGCTGAAGAGCCCTGTCCCCGCACCGAAAGGCGGCCACAAAGTGTCATGCGACGCATGCCCGGTGCTCTGTCATATATCTGAAGGCCGGACCGGCGCCTGCGACCGGTGGGGAAACGTGAATGGCGTATTGACTCGCCTCGACCCCATCGTATTGGCACAAAGGCCGGCCGCCGAAGGCGAGACCCAGGCCATTTTCGTAACGGGAGTTGGTGCGGGAACCACCTACCCGGACTACCAACCGGCGCCGTTTATCGTGGCCAGTCAGCACGAAGGTGTTGACATGGTCACCGTCGTCACCGAAGGAATTTTCAGCTACTGCAGCTTCAAGGTGAAAATCGACACCGACCGCTTTGTGGGACCCGAACAGGGCAACGTCCGGCACAGGGGTGAAATCGTGGGTCACGTCACGACCGCCGAGTACGGCTCGCAAATGCTTTCCATCGGCGGCGTACATCACCTGACCGGCGGCAGCAGAAAAGAGGGTCGCACGACCTGCGAGCTGATGGCCGCGCTGGGCAACAAGCAGGCGGTTGAACTCTCGATCGACGGTGGAGCGAGCCTGGTCGTGCAGGCAGGGCATGCACCCGTCGTCAACGGCGTACCGGAAAGCCGCATGCGAGTCGGATGCGGGTCGGCAACGATCGGGATCTTTGCGAAGCAGTGGCTTGGGCTGGTCGACGAGGTCGTGGTCGTCGATGATCACATCACGGGAGTTCTCTCGGAGCACCAGGCCGGCCGCTGTCTCGGGATCCGTCCGTCGGGCATCGAGCTGAGAGGGAGAAGGTCGACGCCGGGTCGCTATTTTAAGGTGGCCAACCCCGGAACCGGCTGGGGTGGCACCGACATCGTTGACCCTCTCAGCATTATCGCGGGCTTCGATCGGTCGGTAAGCTGGCCGGGAATGCGGCTTCTCATGGTCTCGACCACCGGCGAACACTCGGGGTATTTCATACTCGACGAAACTCTTCAGCCTCTCCTCGCCGAGATGCCACAGCCCGTACGCAAGGTGGTCGATCGTATTGTCGAGAACTGCGAGCCGGCCCTCTCGAGCGTCCTGTTCGTGGGCGGCGCGGGCGGAAGCCTGCGGGCGGGCGTCACGGAGAGCCCCGTACGCCTCACCAGATCCATCAAGGAGGCGCTCGTCAACGTGACCTGCGGTGGCGCGCCCGCCTATATCTGGCCGGGCGGCGGCATCACGGTGATGGTCGATGTGGCGAGAATGCCCGAGAACTCGTTCGGCACGGTGCCAACGCCGGCGATCGTAGCGCCAATTGAATTCACGATGCGCCTAACCGACTATGCGGCCCTCGGCGGACACATGGAGAGCATCATCCCATTGAGCGACGTATTGAAGCGGGGGCCGGCGCGTCTCATACGTCTAGATGCCACGAATCCCTGGCCGCTCGACGGCAAGGCTTTGCTGGGATGAACGGTGGGCCGGCGACGGGCGCCTTTCACACGTGGGTGGTGCGCTGAACGAATCTCAAAATGACCGTCTCGATCACCTCGCGCCAATGGGTGAGCGCGGCGGGCGCCATGAGATCAACGCCGAGAAAGACAGAGAGGGTGAATCGATTCGAGAGATAAAAATACCCAAGAGCGCACATGGCGATATAAAGATCGGTGGCGTCGACATCAGCCCGAAATATCTTCTGTTTCACGCCGCGCGCGAGTACATCGGATAAAATCGCCAGAAGCGGGAATGATAGTTCCTTCACGCATTTCGAGCGTGACAAATGCTTGCCTTGATGGAGGTTTTCGTTGCCGAGCAATGTCAGCATCTCGGGGTGAGTCAGATAGTGGTTCCACGTGAAGCGGATGATCTCGCGCACGGCATGGTCTGCGCTCAGTCCCGACAGATCGAGCGAGGCCTCAGCATCCCCGAGTTCCTTGTATATCGTCTCAAGAACGGCAACGTATAGACGCTCTTTGCTGCCGAAGTAGTAGTAGATCATCCGGTCGGTCGAGCCCGCGGCTTGGGAAATCTTCTCGACCCGGGCCCCCGCAAAGCCATTTTTTGCGAATATGTCGATCGCGGCACGCAAAATGTTCTCACGCGTTGCAACTTGGCCCGTCGGTCTTCCCCGAAAGGCATTTTTTTTCTTCACAGCCGTTGCGGGCACGGTGGGCCGCATTTTCCCTTTGACCTTTGACACGCACGAGTCTCCCCAGGTTGTGCTCAGGGCATCGCTCGACGCCCTCGCTTGGACCCAAGTATAGCGGCCACGCACGCCCCATAGGCAGCGGGATGCCGGACACGGCGCGAAAGAAGCGCCCGCAATATGGCGCGAGCGGGAGGTTCAGGTCGGTGTACGGACGCGTCCCGCAGCGTTCCCTTTACTCTCGGCGGATCGCGCTTGCAATGAGATTTCATCCCCGGTAGGCTAGGGTTGGCAATTTATGAAGTAAGTACTTCATTCTGTCCGCGCCGCGAAAACAAATCCGCGGTGCGCAATGGCCTGAGACCCTAAGGATGCGACGGTATCGCCATGACTGAACCCTCGGACGGACACGCGCAATTGGGCTGCGCACCCCACAACGAGGTGTTGTCCGGATGACGGGTAACAGTAGTGGAGCCAGCTGCGTACGCCTCAGCGAGGACCGCTGGCATTTCCACCACGGACCCATCGACTTGATCATCGATATCGATGCTGACGCCGCGCTCCGTGAGTCTACGATGGCAAGTTGTTGGGGAGATTTCCAATGCATCTTACCGATGCTAGTTGCCGAGTTGAGCGATCTTCGGCGGCCTGCGGTCGAGCGGCCCGCGGTGCGGGGTCCGGTTGCGAAACGCATGTTGCATGCCTGCGCGCCTTTCGCGGATGAACGCTTCATTACGCCGATGGCCGCGGTAGCCGGCGCTGTGGCCGATGAACTCATTGAAGGGTTCAAGCGTCCCGGTGTGAGACGCGCCTTCATCAATAATGGCGGCGACATCGCCCTGCATCTTGCACCCGGGACCCGTTATAGCGTCGGCATCTGGTCGCAACTCGAGCGAAGGGACCGTACGATCACCCCCCTCGACAGTGTGTTTGTCGTCGAGGATCCGATGCCCGTGCGCGGCGTCGCGACCAGCGGCTGGCGCGGGAGAAGTTTCAGTCTCGGAATCGCGGATAGCGTCACGGTGCTGGCGCGCAATGCAGCGGCGGCGGACGCTGCGGCAACCCTCATTGCGAACGCCGTGAACTGCGAGGTTGACGGAATCCTCCGTGCGCCTGCGGAGCAATTGAAAGACGACTCGGATCTTGGGGACCGGCTCGTAACCATAGATGTTCCTGCGTTGCCTTCGGCGGCGAAAGCCGTGGCTCTGTCGAGAGGACGAGCGCAAGCGGAGCGATGGCGTGATCGCGGTCTGATCCATGCAGCCGCGCTTTTCTTACAGGGGGCGGTAGAAGTCGTGCTGCCGCGCGCCGCCGCGATGGACCGCGCGCATATCGCCTTCGAATCGGTTGACGCATGATCGACATCCGACGAATTCTCACCCACACGGAAGAGGTCCTCCATGAATTCGGACCACCGCCGACGGTTCCGCTGCGCCGAGGCGCGGCGGCTGCCGTCGTAAGAAATCCGTATGCCGGACAGTTCGTCGCGAATATTGCACCGCTCATGGATGAGCTGAAGCCTCTCGGACTGGAGCTAGCGCATCGATTGCTGGTGACGCTTCGGTGTGAACCGAAGGCGATACAGGGCTACGGAAAGGCCGCCATCGTGGGCGCCGCCGGTGAACTGGAGCACGGTGCGCTGTGGCACGCTCCCGGCGGCTACGCGATGCGCGAAGCACTCGGTTGGAAAGACGAGGCGACGGGCGGACCAAGGGGCCAGACAGGCAATGCCTTGGCCATCGTGCCATCGACGAAAAAAGTGGGCGCTCCCGGAACGGCGATCGACGTGCCGCTCACTCATGTCAATGCCAGCTACGTGCGCAGCCATCTCGATGCGATCGAAGTGCGGGTGCCGGGCGCACCGGCGGCCGATGAGGTGGTCTACATACTGGCGATGAGCTGTGGGCCACGCATACATGAGCGACTCGGCGGACTGCGTGCCGAGCAGATCGATCGATGGGACGGCCAAAAGTGAGGACTCGGTATGATTGCTGCCATACGTAAGCTCGTGGTTCAGGTGGATGAGATTCGTATCGAGATGGGTCGGCCGGTCGAACCTCCCACCCGCCGAGCCGTGGCAATGGCCGTGATCGACAACCCGTTCGCCGGCCGCTATTCGGACAGCTTGGAGTCGTTGTCGACGATCGGCGAAGAACTGGGTCAGCTGTTGGGTGCCAGGTGCGTGGCGGCCCTTGGAATCCGGCCTGATCAGGCGCAAAGCTATGGCAAAGCGGCCATCGTCGGAGAGGCCGGCGAACTGGAACATGCGGCGGCTATTCTGCACCCCAAGATGGGTTCAACCCTGCGGCGGGAGGTCTCATCGGGGGCCGCACTGGTTCCATCGGCAAAAAAAATCGGCGGGCTCGGCACTGCGATTGACGTACCGCTCGGACATAAGGATGCGGCCTTCGTGCGCAGTCATTTCGATGCTATCGAGGCGCGCGTCTCCGATGCGCCGCGGGCCAACGAAATCGTCGTTGCCATTGCGGTCACGGACAGCGGTAGACCCCTGGCGCGTGTCGGCGGACTTCAGGTCCACGAGATCAAGGGTGAGGACGGACTGCGCTAGCATGTCAGCGCCCACGAAATCGCAACCCGGCGGAAAGCTAGTCATCACCAATGTGGGCTTGATGCTCTCGGGCGACATCGCCAATCCTATTCTGGACGCTGACACCGTGGTCATCGAAGGCGGTCGCATCACGGCGGTGGGTCGTCAGGGCGACTGCGACATCGCGGGCGCGGAAACTCGTATCGATGCGCGACATACCGCGCTCGCACCAGGCCTCATCGACTCCCATGTTCATCCGGTGATCGGCGACTGGACTCCGCGGCAGAACCAATTGGGCTGGATAGAGTCGACGCTGAACGGCGGGGTGACCACGTTGATTTCCGCAGGCGAGGTTCATTTACCCGGCAGGCCAAAAGACATCGTAGGCCTCAAAGCGCTCGCGATCACCGCACAGCGAAGTTTCGCCAATGCTCGACCCAGCGGCGTGAAGGTCTTGGCGGGTGCTCCGATTCTAGAGACGGGTATGGTGGAATCAGATTTTTCGGAGCTTGCCGCTGCCGGCGTGACGCTGCTCGGCGAAGTTGGTTTGGGTTCGGTCAAGAGTGGCGCAGAAGCCGAACAGATGGTCGCGTGGGCGCGCAAGCACGGCATTCAAAGCACCATTCATACCGGGGGCCCGTCGATTCCGGGCTCGGGGCTGATCGACAAGGATGTCGTGTTGCAGGCCGATGCGGACATCATCGGGCACATCAACGGCGGTCACACCTCATTGCCCTACGCGCAGGTGTGCGAACTCTGCGAACGTTCTCGGCGTGGCCTCGAGATCGTGCACAACGGCAACGAACGCATCGGCATTCTGACCGCTCGTCATGCTCGCGAGCTCAAATGTGCGGATCGCGTCATTCTCGGGTCGGACGGTCCGGCAGGCTCCGGCGTACAGCCCCTCGGCATATTGCGCATGATCGCACTTCTGTCGAGTATGGCCGACATACCGGCGGAAGAGGTGTTCTGCTATGCAACCGGCAACACGGCTCGATTGCGTCAACTAGACTTGGGCGTGATCGCGGTCGGCCGCGCGGCAGATCTGGTATTTCTCGATAGAGCGCAACATACCGCGGGGCGTGACTTGCTGGACAGCGTACATCTCGGTGATATTCCTGGCGTGGGAATGGTATTGATCGACGGAGTCATTCGATGTCAAAGAAGTCGAAACACGCCGCCTGCGACGCAGGTGCCCATTGTCCTCCAATGATCAGCGTCCTCCAGTGAGCACCGGCACGTGACGAGCAGCGCCAACCCGAGCACCGCCGATATCAGACAACTCGTGGCCAAAAGCCCGATGAGCGCGCACCAAATCGCCGCGATCGTGGTGTGCGTGGGCCTCAACATGCTGGACGGGTTCGACGTTCTCGTCATGTCGTTCACCGCCGCCGGAGTCAGCGCCGAATGGAAGCTGTCGGGCGCTCAACTCGGGATGTTGCTGAGCGCAGGACTCGTGGGAATGGCTGCGGGGTCTTTATTCCTGGCGCCGCGCGCCGACCGCTTCGGCCGACGTACGATCGTCATGACGTCGGTACTGATCGTCAGTATCGGGATGATGCTTTCCACGATGGCGCAGAGCTATGTGCAACTCGGTGTGTTGCGCGCGTTAACGGGAGTAGGTATCGGAGGCATCCTGGCGAGTGCGACCGTCCTGGTGGCGGAATATTCGTCGGACAGTTGGCGCAGTACCGCGAGTTATTTGTACACATCGGGCTATTCGATCGGAGCGACGGTGGGCGGTGCCATTGCCGCCGTGCTCATCGGTCGCTTCGGCTGGCGAGCCGCCTTCGAGTTCGGCGCCGTCGTGTCCTTCGTCATGTTGCCGATCGCCTTCTGGGGTCTTCCGGAATCGCTGGATTTTCTGGTTACGCGCCGGCCCACCGACTCGTTGCGCAGACTCAATCGACTGTTAACAGCAATGCACCAGAGAACTGTCGACGCACTCCCGGAGAGCGAGCAGCCGCATACCGCGCCTCGGCGGGGGGCTGCCGTCGGTCGCTTGTTCGCACCGCAGCTAGCGCAGTCAACCTCGCTCATCTGGATTGCCTTCTTCTTCATGATGGGCGGGTATTACTTCGTGTTTAGCTGGACCCCAAAACTGTTGACCTCGGGCGGACTAACCGCACAGCAGGGGATCACCAGCGGCGTGCTGCTGAGCTTGGGCGGCATCGCGGGCACAGTGCTTTTCGCGTTCATCGCACGGGTGATCTACGTGCGCTATCTCATTTCGTTCTGTCTCGTTGTCGCCGCGGCGTTGATGGGAGTGTTCGCTATGGTCACCCAAAGCTTGTCAGTGGCACTGATTGCCGGGATTGCATTGGGCGCCATGTCGACGAGCGCCATGGCGGGGTTCTACGCACTGACACCGACGCTCTACCCACCGGATCTACGCACCACTGGGATGGGCTGGGGAATCGGCATCGGCCGGTTCGGCGCGATACTTGCGCCTTTGGCAACCGGCGTGCTGGTGGACCACGGCTGGCATGCCTTGCAGCTCTATTGGGTGTTCGCCGGAACCTTTTTGATTGCCGCCCTGGCGCTGGCGACGATGGTGCCGGCCGCGGGACGAACGCGGGTTGTACGCGAGCTTGGCTGATCCTCGACAGCGCGCGAACCGGTCCGCAGATATTTTCGCAACGGGAAGAACGGCAAGATGGCAACGATAGGCAGCGAGAGAGTTTTGACGGTTCACCATTGGAATGAGACGGTGTTCAGTTTCACGACGACCCGTGACGCAAGTCTGCGATTTGAAAACGGGCATTTCGTGATGATGGGTCTGCTCATCGAGGGCAAACCGCTGATGCGTGCCTATAGCATCGCGAGCGCGAACCATGAGGAGTTTCTGGAGTTCTTAAGTATCAAAGTCGCTGACGGTCCGTTGACTTCGCGCCTGCAGAACATAAAGCCGGACGACGAAGTTCTCGTGAGCCGCAAGCCCACTGGTACCCTTTTGTTGCACGACCTGAAACCCGGCAAGCGTTTGTACCTACTGAGTTCCGGCACCGGCCTTGCCCCATTCATGAGCATCATTAAGGATCCGGCGACTTATGAGCGCTTCGAGAAAATAATTCTGGTGCATGGCGTTCGTTACCGGAGCGAACTCGCCTATCGTGACTTCATCGAGTGGGAACTCACGCATCACGAATACTTAGGCGAGCAGGTCAGGAACCAGCTCGTCTACTTTCCCACGGTAACCCGCGAACGATTTCGATATCAGGGTCGGGTCACCTCGCTCATCGAAACCGGCAAACTATTCAGCGATATCGACATGCCGGCACTCGACCCGGCTGTCGATAGGGTGATGATCTGTGGCAGTCCCGCCATGCTCACTGACCTATCCGCGATGCTAGACGCACGGGGTTTTCATATCTCCCCGCGTGTGGGTGAACCCGGTGACTATGTCATCGAGCGCTCTTTCGTCGCTCGATGAGCAGCGTGGCTACAGACTCGAACCCCAATCCCCATCGCGCGATGAGGCCATGCTAGCGCTGCCGCGCGAGGAATACGATTAGTTCGATGTGCAAGGGCGTGCGCGTCAGGACGGGGGAGCCGGCCATGCCGCCGCCGGAGGCCTTCCCGCCGGCACCGACTGGCAGGAAGAGCTACCGGGGGGTGGCCGTCAGGTACATACGGGACCCCTCCTGGGGCAGTTACGCGGAATATTCCTTCGACATCGCTCATTCGCGCTTTAGCAGAGTGGGAGGTATGGTCGCCGCCGCCGGAGAATAGCTTGTACATCTGGGGCCCGGAAGTCTCGGAAGACTTCTTTACGAACTACGAAACGACCATGGACTAGATGCGTCGATAGGGAGGGAAATGGCAAAATACACAGGCACTTAGCACAAGACACACAGCCAAGGAGTAGAGTCCCGGCGTGTAAGACCCGAATTTCCCACGGCTCATCGGCAGGAATGCGGCGCCGAGACCGCAGCCAAACTGGAAGATTGCGAACACGGTACCATAGATCTTTCCGTACGCAAACATTCCAAAGTAGCGTTTAATCAGAAAAGCCAGCACATCGAATTCTGCACCGAGGACGAGACCGATGAGCGATGCACATAGAAAGATGACGGTGCCGTTCACGCCATTCGCATAGATTGAGCAGGCAACTGCTGCACCGATTGTGACCGCGACCATCACAAATGGGGCAAAAATCCGGTCGATGAGATAGCCGGTTCCGATGCGGCCAAACATCATCGCGACACCAAATGTCGATTGCACCAGCGCCGCGCGCTCGGAGGCTACGCCGGCATCCTTGAGCAGCGGGATTTGCTGGGTAATGAGTGCCGTGTTGGTGATGCCGAGGAGAAAATAAGCCGCGGCGAGCAACCAGAACGTGCCTGTATGCGCCGCAGCGCGAAACGCGAGACCGTCAATCGCCGGCGGCGCCGCGGCGCCGGATACTCTCTGCAGCTTGCGACGTTCCTTCAACGCGAGCACCGTGACCGGCAAGGGGATGACGAGCGCAATAACGGCAAGGCCGAGATACGCGAATCGCCAGCCGTGCCGTGCAATCAACATGCCTGCGATAAGCGGCACCAGCGCACTACCGATGCCGATCTCTGCATTTGCTATTCCGACGGCAAGGCCGAGCCTGCGGTCGAACCAACTGCTGACCGCCCGTAGATAGCCCAACGGCCAAAGCCCGACGCCGAGAACCGGGATCACGGCCCACATTAAGTAGAACGCGCTGAGGCGTGCCGGCATGAAGTAAAAGCCGGCCACTCCGGCCGAAAACACAGGGATTGACGCGAGAATGATCGGTTTGGAACCGAACCGGTCGGTGAGAATGCCCTGCAAGGGCGAGACCAGCACTATCATGCAGGAAATGATCGTCGATGCGAGCGAGACCTGGGTGCGGGTCCATCCGAACGCCATTTCAATGGGTCGGATGAAAACGCCAAAGCCTAGCACTGCGATCGTGCTCGGCCCGAAGGAAAGCCCGATCATGGCGGCGATCGTGGTCCAGACCCCTTCGGATGTAACCCCGCGCCGTTGCTGTCCTGGAGGGTCCGCGATCATGCTTGGCTCCGCTTTACTTCATCCGTGCCGCGAACCAGTCGGCTATGGTGGTCGGTAAGGCGTAATAACGTTCCAGCATGACAATCACCTCTTTGCCCAACAACGGGCGAAGAAATGTTGTCCCCGATCGGTTCGTTATGTGCCCTCATCCCCCGAGCATCAACGGTAAATCCACTGCATCCGGCACTGCCGGCCACGTAACGACCCTGGGCACATAAGCGCCACAGCCGCTCGATAAACACGTTGTCGATCCATCGACCCCTGCCGTCCATGCTGATCTGGACTCCGGCGGCCTTGAGCGTATCGATCCATTCCCCCGCAGGTAAACTGGGATCCCTGGTCCGTATTGAAGATCTCCGGCTTCCCGTATTTTCCCAGTGCCTCCTGCAGCGCCTCGACGCAGAAGTCCGGCGTCATCGTGTTCGACACCCGCCAGGACAGAGTCTTGCGACTGCCCACATCGATGATGGCCACCAGATGCTGGAACCCATGTGCCATCGGCAGGTAAGGTCGAGTAGGCCATGCGCGCCGAAGCGACCTTGCGGTCGCGGGTTTCGCATGGCCCCTCGCCGAACCGGACATGCACCTTTCGTTATGCATCCGGCTCTCCAGGAACGGAGGCGAAGTGAGGCAATAGCATCCACTCTCGCCGGAAACGCTGCACGCGAAGAGTGCGGAGTAGGAACTGTTCCATCGTGCCCTCCCGCCACACCACACATGTCGGCCGGACGAGGCTCCGCAGTCGCCGGATACTCGTACGTTGTCGCCGCAGGCCCTGATGCTTCTTAATGAGCCAACGCCACAATCGATCCCCGACATAGTGGTCGAGGTGGTTGAAAATGGTGCCGGCACCAGTGCAGAAGCGATAATAGTTGCCCCAGCCGCGCAGAAGTCGATTGATCCTCTGGAGGCGGTCAGTCAGAGAGCTGGGGAGCGAGTCCCGCCGCGTCTCTTGCTTGACCCGATACCGTAGGTCCGCCTGCTTGTGCTTGGGAATCTCGATCCGCGGCATAAGTCCGAACTGGTGATGCCATTTCAACCGGACCCGATGACCGAGGAACTCGAACCCCTCGCGCAAGTCAGTTACCCGCGTCTTTTCCGGCGACAGATCCAATCCCGTCTTCTGTTTTAGGTATTCCGCGAGCGCCGCCTTCTCAGCTTCAGCATCCTCGCGTGTCCCCGAGACTAGAATAACGAAGTCGTCAGCATATCGAACGGGGAAGTACACCGGTACACCGCGCCTGCGGTCGGTGCTCCGGCAGTCTAGAGCTGCTTTGAGTCCATCACAGGTACGGTGGGCTCGAGTCTTCGTGCGATGATGAACCCAACGCTCATAGCGTTCTTCGATTGCCGTGAGGGCAATGTTCGCCAGGAGCGGAGAGATCACTCCCCGTACACAAAAGGTAACTTTCAATTTGACCGCGTAGTAACTGGTGGTTGGAGATCTTCACCAGTCATTGATTATCGTCATAAGAAGTAATATATTTATGACATATGACACGATCG
>Ga0307516_10000243_pt1 | contig 70407 bp, 60 predicted proteins | sample 19_EM_MG_FD_203310 | JGI IMG/M metagenome (GOLD analysis project Ga0307516, IMG submission 203310) | Populus trichocarpa ectomycorrhiza microbial communities from riparian zone in the Pacific Northwest, United States - 19_EM | ecosystem: Host-associated > Plants > Roots > Unclassified | place... | reverse complement strand
GCGGCGCATCACGACGCGGTCGCCAGGGAGGCCATCATGCGGCCGCCTTCGCGGCGACCGGGTGCCTGGCCGCCCACGCCACGAGGCGGTGGACGCCGTCGGTGATGTGCGTGCAGCTGAGGGTGGCGCCGCTGATGTTGGCGATGTCCGAGCCGATCTTCATCGGATCGGCCGCGGTCTTGCCGACGAACTGGTTGCGCCAGGCCGGCAGCCGCACTTCGGCACCGTGGCCTTCCCGGTAGGTGAGGATCTCGACCGCGAGCACCTTGCCGGCGGCGTCGACCGCCACCGCGTAATCGATCTGCTCGAACTTGCCGAGCACCGAGTCGACGATCACGCGCCCCAGTACCGTGTCGCCCTGGCGCGCCTCGATCGTGCGCAGCGGACCCATCTTCGGCACGCCGCCCGGCGCGGCCAGCGCGCGCGCGTCCTCGGGCGACGGCGTCACCAGCACGTCGGCGAACGCCGTCGCGGTCTTGAACGTGCGCTGCGCCACCTCGTCGGCGGTGCTGAACGTCGCCGCGCAGACGCTGGCTGGAACCACCGCGGCCAGCAGCGCGGCGCCCGCGAGCGCACCCAGCGGCGAATGCGCGGTGGGGAGGGAGAGCCAGCGTTGCGAAGTCATGGGGATCCTGGAGCCTGGACGCCCATTTTAATGCGAACGGTTCTCATCTATCGGAACGGTCCGCGTGAGGCCTTTGTTGCTTCGCTACTCAGTGCCGATTCGAGCAACGCCATGTCGACACGACTTGCGTGCGCAATCTTGCGCGCAACCTGGTGTCAGCAGCAAGTTGGCGCCACGAGTTGCGCAGACCGGGTGGCCCGCCGTGCTGCATCGTCAATGGTCGAGATCAAAGCCGAAATCGACATTGCCGCTGCGCGCCTTGTCGATGGGCTGAAAGCGCCAGCGGCGGATGGCGGCGAGTGCCGGTGCCACCAGTTGCGGGTCGCTGGTGGTCGTCATCTCGGCGCTCGCGATGCGGCCATTGGTACCGACCTCGAAGTGCACACTCACGCTGCCCTTTCGAAGCGACTGCATCAGGGGTGCATCCCATTGCGGCTCGGCCTGGTCGATCGCGACGAGATCCGGTTCGGATGCGGCGATCGCCCCGCGGTCCAGGTCGAAGCCGAACTCCACGCTCGCCGAATGCGCCGCAGACATGGGCGCGAAGCGCCACTGCGACATGGCCGCGAGCGCGGCCGCATCGAGTTGCGGATTGGTGCTCGAGATGACCTCTGCGGCCGTCAACGTCCCCTTCGCGGCGATAGTGAATCGCACCTCGACGCGCCCGCGGCGCAGTGCGCCCATCAAGTCGGCGTCCCACTGCGGGTCGGTCCGCCGCAGCGGTGCCAGCTCGTCGACCGGCGCGGGCGTCGGTGCGGGCACGGCGCTCTTGGTGACCTGAGGCTGCGCCGCGACGCTCGCCACATGCGCCGCATGCGCCGGAGCGACCGTGGCCGCTGTCGCAGCCTTGTTCGACGGGGGCTTCGCGGGTGCGGGCTTCTCCGGCGCAGCTTTCGCTGGCGTATCAGCGTGGAGCTTGATCCAGCGCAACGGCGAATCGGCGTCACGGCGAGCACGTTCCACGTCGGAGAGCGGGGTCGGCTGGGCCTGGCTCGCCCCACAGGCGACGGCCAGCAGCCAGCCGATCGCCTGGACGCGTTGGATATTGAGGAATGCCACGCTCGTCATCCACTCAGTGCGCGGGTTCGACGGTGAGGCGGGCCCAGCTCGCGTCCTTGTAGAACTCGACGTCATCGATGTTGCCCCAGGTCGTCCCAGGGGCGTCGACATACAGGCCAACCGTGCACTCGCCGGTCTTGACCTGGATGCCCTTCACCGTGAACTGTCGCCAGTTCTGCCAGCCCGTGTTGATCATCGCCGTCGACATGACGGGCCCGCCGCAGTCGCGTGCAAAGAGCCGCAACACGGTTTCGCCGCCGCCACCGGCGGCCCAGGCTCGAAAGCTGTAGGAGCCCTGCGCAAGGCCGGTGAAGCGCTTGAGCATCAGCACCCTGAAGGGCCTGGCCGAGGTGTACTTGAACGAGTGCTCGCCGGAGTGGGCGTTCTCCTTGCTGGGCTCATTCGACGCGGCCGCCGTGTCTCCGCGCAGCGTCCAGCCGTCCAGGCCACCGGCCTCGAAACTCCCGTCCGCGATCAGGTTCCTGGAACCGTCGGCCCCCTTCTGCGCGCCGGTGCCCGGCACTTCCGCCACCACAGTCAGCTTTTCGCCGCCGGCGGCAATGTCGCCCGGGATCTCCTCCGGGCCGGTGCTGCGCAGGAATTGCTTGACGACCACCTGTCCGTTCGTGCCGCCCTTGCCGTCGGAGGTCGTATCCGGCGCGTCGGGATCGAGCACCCACTTCCGGCCGGAGCCGATCACGGACTTGACCACGAACTTGTACTGCAGCACGTCCGACGGCTTGACACCGCGCAGCACATAGCGCCAGCCACCGTCGGCATTGCGCACCATCTGTGCGGTCGACAGGGACCATTCGTTGAAGTTGCCGGCCACCGCCACGCCACCGGTCCAGCTGTCCTCGTACTGGAATTCGACCTCGATGTCCGATCCTGCCTGACGGACGACGACGGCAGCTTGCGCCACGCCCAACCATGCCAGAGGCAACAGCCACAGCAACTTCTTCATAGGTTTCTCCTTGTCTCGATCTCAGTTTGTTGCGTCTTCGCGCGCGAACTCGATGTCGTCGACGTTGCCCCAGTTGCCTGTCAGCCCGTCGACGGATACACCCACTGTGCAGCGTCCGCCGGACACCTTGATGCCGGTCATCACGTACTGCTTCCACTTCTGCCATCCGGTATTGGTCATGTCGGTTGCCTTCGCTTGCGTCCCACCGCAATCCCGCGTAAACAACTGCAATGCCGTCTCGCCCCCACCGCCGGCGGCCCAGGCCTTCAGCGTGTAGCTGCCGTCCTTGATGCCGGTGAACGCATGCGAAATCTCGGACTTGAAAGGCTTGTCGCCCGAGTAGTGCAGCGAACGCACGCCGGTGTGCGCGTTGCCTGAATTGCGCTCGTTGCTGAACGCAGCGGTGTCGCCCGCCACGGTCCAGCCTTCGAGGTCGGCCTTCTCGAAACTGGCATCCGAGATCAGGTTGCGCCGCGCAGTGACGGCGACCTCGGCCAGCAGCTTGTCGGACCGACCCGCCACCTCGCCTTGCAGCGTGAAGTGCCCCTGCTGCGTCAATGCATTCGCTGGCACATCGCTCCATCGCACGTGGGCGACGCGTTCGGCGTCATCGCTGAACGCCAGCTTGATCGACTCGGGCGGCCGCCACGATTCGCCGACGAAGGTGCTGAACTGGAGCGGCCCTCGATCGAGCACGTGCGGCGTGTTGGCCGCCGCGTCCTCGGGCGTGGCGCCTTGGCGCACCCGCTTGAATACCGCGAGCGAAGGCAGCGCGCGGCCCTGGAAGTCGAACATCGCCTGGTTGTCCCAGCTATTGCCTTCGCCGGTGCGCCAGCCGGCGCGCGGCACCGGAATCCAGTCGGGTTCCCAGTAGAAGACGCCCCGGCCACGCTGGCCCGGCACCTGCGCCATGGCGTCGATGACGTCGCGCACCAGGCTGGCCTGGCCCTGGACGCTGGCCTTGTAGCCCACGCGCTGCTGCATCTCCGGGTTGAAGAGATTCGGCCAGTTGTCGCCATTGCGCGTCGTGTATGCGTAGGCGGTCTCCATCACCACCACCTCTTTGCCGTAGCGCGCGGCGATGTCGTCAGCGTTGGCCCGCAGGTCTTCGATCGGGCCGTGGTAGTACGGGTAGAAGGACAGGCCGATCACGTCGTAGTCGACGCCGCGCTTCGCGAACAGGTCGAACACACGGCGATACAGCTCGTTGTTGCCGCCATCGGCCAGGTGCACGGCTACCTTCACGTGCTCGGGCGTACCGCGCCGGGGATCGGCATCGCGCACGGCCTTGATGCCTTGAATCATCAGCGCGACGAAACCATCGTCGCCGCCGATCTTGTCATCGGTACTGGCCTTCCAGGTCTTGCCGTCAGGCCACAGCATGCCGCCGTTGACCTCGTTGCCGACCTGCACCATGTCGGGAAGGACGTCGGCCTTCTTGAGCTTGTCGAGCACCTGCGTGGTGTAGCGATAGACCTCCTGCTCCAGCGCAACGCCGCTGAGCTGGCGCCACGCGGCCGGCTTGGTCTGCTTTTCCGGGTCGACCCAGAAGTCGCTGTAGTGAATATCGAGCAGGAACTTGAGGCCAAGCGCCTTGGCTCGCCGAGCCAGGCGGATCGTCGCGGCGAGGTCGTTGTTGCCGCCGCCGATCGCGTCGCCGCGATGGGAGATCGTGCGTCCCTTCTCGATCACGTCGGCGTCGTTGACCGGGGTGTGCCACAGACGCAGGCGGATCCAGTTGACGCCGTTGTCCTTGACGATGCGCAGGGCATCTCCGGGCTCGCCGTCCTGACCGTAGAACTTGCCGCCCATGCGCTCGAGTTGATCGAGCATGGACATGTCAGCGCCCATGATGAAGTCTGCCGGCAGATTCTCGACCGGCTGCACGGTGATGGTCGACGGCGGCTGCGCCAGTGCACAGACCGCATGGAGGCCGAGACAGCCCATGGCGATGGCCGTCACCCCGATTGCGAAGATCCGCATCACTGTTCCTGCGCCTTGGCGACGCGACGAAGAACGAGCACCGCGTGGCGCACGCCAGAGTCCTCGAGAGAATGGGAAAGTTCGCCAATCTGGTCGTGCCGGCACGCTTGCCACCTGGTCTCGGCCTGGATGAGCGTTGGTACACGAATGAACGTCGACAAGAACAATGGCTTTCAAAGGAGAATCCGCCGCTCGAACGACTGGTTATCGGTTCAGGCGCAGCGTGCCCGCTATTGGCGCAGCCTGATCGCCGCGCCGATGTTTTCACGCATTGAAAGGTACTGGCAAGTTTCCGTCTGCACCAATGAAATCAGCTGCGCGAGTCATATCAATCCAGCATAGGGGATCACCCTCGGCCGCCTGACCGCGCGGTGTCGGAATCGAACGGTTTCTCGACGTCGATTCCCGCGGCCCCGCGTCACGATGGCGTGGCAACGCCGTGATTGGAGATGAGCTCGCGCGCTGCGTCCGCGAACGACGTCGCCACGCGGTCCACGAATCGGGTCACGGGCAACTGGTCGGGGTGCTCGATGCGGCCGGGCAGCAGCAGGCCCAGCGTTCGAACATGCGGCAGGCGCGACCGGATGCTCTTCGCAAGCTCGACGCCGTGCTCCGGTGCCTCGGGTGCGGTCAGGGTGACCATGCAGACGGCGTCGATGTTCAGGGTCGCGATGCCGTAGACGTGCAGCGAGTCGAGGTCGTCCTGGTCCTTGATATGGCGCGCATCGATGCGCGATCCCCGCAGGATGCGAACGAACAATTCGGCACCGAGTTCGTCCGCGGGGAGACCCATCCCCAGGCACAGCACGAGGGCCCGGGCGTGCGCCGGGGGTTGCACGTCGTCGTCGCGCGGCGTTTCGGCTCGGCGCTTGTGGAAGAAGTTCTTGCCCCAGAGGAGGCCGCCCGTCAGGATTTCGTCGAGGACCGTGGACCGCCTTGCAACCTGCAGAAGGTCGCGCTGCGCTCCGTCAAGATCCGACAGGACGTGGACGATGGCGAAGCGGACCGCGGCGTATTGCTGCGACGTGATCTCGCCGTTGGCCCAGTCGATGCGTCCGAGTTGCAGCGCCGGCAACAGGACGACGTCGCAATACTCTGCGAACGAGCGCCGTTTCAGGAATCCGTGCGCGCCCTCCATGATCTCGGCGGGATCGCCCGACAACGCGCGCTGGTAGAACTTCTGCGCCATCGTCAACGCCGGACCGTCGCCGAGGACGATGCCGAGAAAGGCCAGAGCTTCGAAGTGGCGCCCGGCGGCCGCCAGGCACAGCGTGAGCGGCGTGGCGATCAGCACCCCGACCGGCCCCCAGAGACCGCCCCAGAAGATCGAGGCGAGAACGACGGCCAGTGGGGACAGCCCCGTCGCATGGCCGTAGACGCGCGGTTCCACCGCATGCGCGACGAGCAACTCGATCGTCGCGAACGCGGCGAGCGTCCACAGCGCCAATGTCCACCCCGGCGCCGCGCCGACCGCCAGGATCAGCGCAAGCAGCGCGGCGACCGGGACGCCGACGAAGGGCACGAATCGAAGCATGGCTGTCAGTGTCGCGAGCAGGCTCGCATAGGGCAGGCCGATTGCCGCCAACGCGAGCCAGACTGCCAGGCCGACGCCGATGTTGACCGCGAACAGCCGAGCCAGGTAGCGCGAGAGCCGCTCGCCGGCATCGTTGATGGCCGTGGTCGTCGCGCGCAGATCCGAGCCGCCGACGAGCCGGATGAACCGGTCTCGCAGGGACTCGCGCTCGAGCAGCGCGAAGATCGTCACGACGATGACGATCGCCGCCGAGCCGAGCGGCGCCCACGCCCAGGACAGGAGCTGCCGCAGCCGTTGGATCGTCGTCACCGTGGGCGGATGCACCTCGACGGCGATCGTCTCCTTGGCAGGCGCCTCGTGGCGGGGAAGGCCGGGGACAGGCATTGGCTTCGGGCCATCGAGCGCGTTCGGATCGAGCAATCGCTCGGCCGAGCCCCATGTCTTCTCCATGGGCGACAGCGCGGCGCTTCGCAAGGCCTGCACATTGACCACGAAGGTCTCGCGATAGGCCGGAAACGCATCGGCGATCCGAAGGGTATGGGATCCGATCACGCCCACGAGCCAGGCAACGACCGTCGCCATCGACAGGACCACGGCGAAGACCGATGCGCCATGACCGAGGCCGATCCTGCGCAATGCGCGCACGAGCGGCGCCATCGCGACGCTGAGCACGATGGCGAGGGTGACCGGCACGAGTACCGAACGAGCCAGGTACAGCAGCGCGAGCACCGCGGCGACCGCGATGACGATGATGGCCGCTGCGCCTGTCTCGGGCCAGGGGTGTGCCGGTGGCTTCATGGCCTCGCTCCCCGTCTTGCTCAGAGGCTGTTGGCGATGTCGGAGTTGGACTCGCCGGAACCGGACGGGATGTCGAGGATCTTGACGCCGAGGCCGTCGGAGGTCGGCAGCGTCACCAGCAGCAGGTCGTCGTGGTCGCCCACGTTGAGGGCGCCGGAGAAGAAGACCGTCTTCGTGCCCGTCGTCGTCAGCCGGACCTGGTAGACGCCGCTCGCCAGGCTGTAGGAGTCGGCGCCGGTCGCGGGGCTCGGCGTCTGGCTGGAGACGGCGGCCATCGTCGGCGTCGCGCCGGAGATGTCGGCACCGGGCGCGGTGATGTAGACGTCCATCGTGCCCTCGACGGTGTCGCCCTTGACGATGCGCACGCGGCCCTTCGAGGTCACGGCGTTGCTGTAGGGGTCCGAGATCTGCAGCAGGTTGACCATCGTCCCGGAGCCGGGCAGGGCGACGATCGTGTAGCGCGTCTCGTTCTCCGCGCGCATCGACGTCGTGCCGAGCTCGGTGCCGGCGGCGGCGGCGCGGACATCCCAGGTCGACGTCACGTTGACCGTGTCGAAGTACTTGGACGCGCCTTCATACGCCTGGGTGCCCGCGTCCGACTGCAAGTCGTCTTTGCGATAGAGCGCGAGGGTCGGCGAATCCGGCACGGCGTTCACGAATCGCGCCTGCGGCGCGCCAAGGTTCAGGGCCTGCGCGACGTCGTTGCCGCCGCACGCGGCCAGTGCGAGGGCGGTGCCGGCGAGGGTTGCGAGTTTGAAGAGGGTGTTCATGGAAGAGGTTCCCGTGGATGGAGTGGGGTGTCGATTCAGCGAGTGACGTGGGCGCGCACCCGCGCGCATCACGCCGCAACTCCGGGCCGGCGGCCTGGAATGCGGGGGTCTTGCGTGGAATGGGATCGCGCCGGGCGCGCGATTTCAGCGCCTGGCGAGGTAGGCGACGAGTTCGTCCGCGCCCTTGTCGATGCCGGTCTTCGACGCGCTCATGGCGCCGATGCTGGCGCCGAGGTTCCAGGCGTTGGGGTATTCCTTCGACACGTAGGCCGCCAGCAACTCGTTCGTCGATGCCGAGTAGATTTCGACGGCGAAGCTCACGGAGCCGGTCAGCGCGCCCTCCTTGCCGCGAACGGCTTGAACGGCGTTGTAGGAGCCACCGACGAGGTCGAAGCGGGAGAGGGTGCTGAGCACGGGCGTGTTCTCCTTCGCGCCGGTGAGCGTCAGCCTGATCCGCAGCGCCTGGGCGCGCGAGTCGCCGCCGTTCCTGGACAGGGCCGCCAGCTTTTCGGAGAACGTCACCTCCATGTACCTGGCCAGTTCGTTCTTGTCCTGCTCGGAGATGTCTTCGAACTGGCTGTCAGCGCCGCTGTAGACGACGACGGGGTCGAGGGTGTACTTCGTGTACGTCCGCAAGTTGGCGGCGGACTTGTATTCGTACGGGATGTGCCCCGTGTCGTCGTGCGCGCTGGCGCGCATCTGGCCAGACGACGCGATGCCCGAGTACGGGACGGGCTGCGTGCTCGCGCAGGCCGTCAGGGCGGCGCAGGCGGCAAGGGTGGCGACTCGAAATGACTTCATCAGGATGGGCATGGGCATTCCCCGGCGAGGTTGAAAGGGACACGATTAAAAATGAACCGTGCGGTACGGTTCATTATTAGATCGAGGGGAAACCCGCGTCAAGAAAAATGTACGATTGGGTCTACTTTTGAAGGAGACCCATGAAGGTACGCACGGAGACGCGCCGCAATGCGATTCTTCAGGCCGCTGTCGAGCTGTTCAAGGAAAAGGGCTACGAGCGCGCGTCGATGAACGAGCTGGCGCGCCGGCTCGGCGGCTCGAAGGCGACGCTCTACGGCTACTACCCGTCCAAGGAGGCACTCTTCGTGGCGGTGGTCAAGGCGGTGGCGACGGTGCATCTGTCCGACGCCATCGCGGAGATCTCCGGCGACGCCGCGGAACACGCCGGCCTGGAAGACCTCCTGACCCGGTTCGGCGAGCGGATGATGGTCGTGCTGACCAACGATGCGGGCGCGCTCGCCGTCTATCGCATGGTCGTCGGCGAAGCGGGGCACTCCGTCGTCGGACAGCTGTTCGACGAGTCCGGGCCGGCGCAACTGGGCGAGGCGCTCGCGGCCTTGTTTGCGCGTGCGATCGAGCGAGGGGAAGTTCGCCGCGCCAATCCCAAGGTCCTCGCGGCGCATTTCACCGCGCTGGTGACGTCCGAGACCTCGAACCGGCTGTACCAGATGGATCCAGCGCCCATGGCATTGGACGACATCCGCCTCATGGTTCGCCGTGCGGTGGAGACGTTTCTGCTTGGCGCGGCTCCGCGGGCGGCCGTGCGCGGCGGCTGAGGCCGCCGGGCGCCGGTCCGCCCCGCCGGATGGCGGTGAGCGCGGCTCGGGACCGGCGGATCTGGATCAGCGCAGCACTTCAGCGCACTGCCGCGTCGCCACCACCCCGCCGGTGAAGGTCATCAGTTGCCCGGCGGCCATGGCGTGCCACGGCTCGTTGCGCGTCAGCGGCTCCGTGGCGACGATGGCCACGCGGTCGTTCGGACCGGTATGCGGCGCGAAGTCCACCAGCAAGTCCTTGTCGGCCAGCACCGGCGCGCCGAACGGGTGTTCGCGCACGACGTAGTGCAGGTGCGTGGAGCAATGCGCCCACAGCGCCTGGCCGTTGGACAGCAGCATGTTGAAGGTGCCGTGCTGGTGCAGTCGCGGCAGCAGCTCGGACAGCGTGTTGGACAACTCCTCGATGGCCGGCACGCCCGCATGCGCCTTCGACAGCTCCTGCATCAGCCAGCAGAACGCGTGCTCGCTGTCGGTGTCGCCCACGGGACGGAAGTGGCCGTGCAGGCGCGGACGGAAGTCCTTCAGGTCGCCGTTGTGCGCGAACACCCAGTAGCGGCCCCACAGCTCGCGCATGAACGGGTGAGTGTTCTCGAGCGCGATGCGGCCCTGCGTGGCCTTGCGGATGTGCGCGATGACGTTGTCGCTGCGGATCGGGTAGCCCTTGACGAGCTCGGCCACCGGGGACTGGCGGGCGCTGTGCTGGTCGACGAACAGGCGCAGGCCGCGATCCTCGAAGAACGCGATGCCGAAGCCGTCCTTGTGCTCGTCCGCCCGCGTGGCCAGCCCCGTGAAGCTGAACATCGCGTCAGTCGGCGTGTTGGCATTCATGCCCAGGAGTTGACACATGCGGCAAGCATACGCGCCGCTTCATGCGCGCGGCGCTTGTCGTTCCTCGCTGTATGTCGCCCGCATCACTTCCCGCCCGCCTCACTTGCCCGGGAAGAACACCTTGAGCATGCCCTGCACGCTGAAGAGGCTGCCCGGATTGCTGGTCTCCTCCAGCACGCCGGCCATGCGACGCAGCAGGCGCGCGCTCTTGTTGGCGCGCCAGATCAGCACGTCGGCCAGCCACGGGTGGGCGTTCACCTTGTTGGCGCGCTCGTAGAGGTCGAAGCGCGGCTGCAACGCGGCCAGGCCGGCCTCGTAGCGGGTGCGCACGTGATCGGCCGTGCCGGCGGGAACGCCGCCGGGCGCCGAGAGCAGCGCCTCGGCGGCCAGCAGGCCCGTTTCGTAGGCCTTGCCGATGCCCTCGCCGGTGAACGAGTAGGTGCTGCCAGCGGCCTCGCCGGTGACGAGCAATCCGGGCCTGGAAAAGCGCGCGCCGGCCAGCGAGCAGCGCAACGGCGCCCCCTTCAGGTCGCCCTCCAGCGTGCCGGTGCGCATCAGCTCGCGCGCCGGCGCATAGTTCGCGCAGAACGCGTCGAACACGCGGCGCAGGTTGACGTCCTTCATCCTGGCCGGCTCGCCGTCCTGGGCCGGATGGCTGTGCGCGATGCCCACGCCGATGTTGAAGCGGCCGTCCGGTGCCGGGAAGATCCAGCCGTAGCCGGGGCTGAGGCTCTTGTGCCAGACCACTTCGAGCGCCTTGATCCTGCCGACCATCGCAGCGTTCTTCACGTAGCCGCGCAGCGCGATGCCGCTGGGCGTCCGTCGCTTGCACATGTCGGCCGCCATCAGTGCCTGCGGAACGGCGCCGGTGGCGAGCACGACCCAGCGCGCACGCACCTCGCGCACGACCTCGCCCTGCTTCAGTCGCGCGCCCACCACCACGTCGCCGTCCACCAGCGGGGCGTCGAAGCGCCACGGCGTGTGCAGCATGGCGCCGGCGCGCACGGCGGCGCGGCAGACGATGTCGTCGAGGACGCGGCGCGGCAGCACGGCCACGTTGCCGGGCACGTCCACGCGGCCACCGCGCGAGGCGATGCAGGCCACATGCCGCGCCGGCTGGGCCGCGGCCATCACCTCGTCGTGGACGCCCAGGCGCCGGAGCGCATGCAGCGCGTCGGGAATCAGGCCGTCGCCACAGACCTTGTCGCGCGGGAAATCATGCTGGTCGACGAGGGCGACAGCGACACCGGCGCGTGCGAGCCACTGGGCGCAGGCGGCCCCTGCGGGACCGGCGCCGACCACGAGGACGTCGCACTGGGAAGGGAGATCGGCATTCGACATAAGCCGGCGATTATCCCTGCCGTCCCCGGCGGAGACGGCGGCGCCGGTTCGTTCACAGGTTCTCGGCCGAGATCGCGGCGGGGCTGCCTGGCGTCGCCATCCGGTCGGCGCGCGGCTCCGGGCTCACGCGCAGCGTGACGCGCCCGTCGTGGCGCGCCTGCGCGATGTCGGCCTCGACCTCGCGCAGCGCCGCGCTGGTGACGGCGGTCGTGCGGATGATGCCCACGGCGCAGTTGCGGCCCTGGTTCTTGGCGATGTAGAGCGACAAGTCGGCCAGGTTGACGGCCTGCTCCCAGGTCACCTCCACGTGGCTGGCCGGCAGCGGGAACGCGGCGTAGCCGATCGACACGGTCGTCTCGATGGCGGTGCCGTTCTCGAGCATGACCGGCGCCTCGTTCATCGCCAGGCGCACGCGTTCGGCCAGTTGATCCAGCTCCGGGCCGTCGACGTCTGGCGCGAACACGAGGAACTCCTCGCCGCCCCAGCGTGCGACCAGGTCGTCGCCGCGCATCGCGGCGCCGAGCCGGCGCGCGACTTCCACCAGCACGCGGTCACCCGCGGCGTGGCCGTGATGGTCGTTGACGCGCTTGAAGTGATCGACGTCCACCATCAGCAGCGCGCCCTTGAAGGCCCGCTCGCCGCCGCGCACGCGCATCACCTCGCGGAACTGGCGCCGGTTGGCGAGGCCGGTGAGCGCGTCGCGCTCGCTGTGCGCCCGCAGCAGCGCCTCGTGCTTGACCAGCGTGCGATTGAGCTCGCGCATGCGCAGGTACATCATCAAGGCGAGCACGCCCAGCAGCACGAGCGCCGCGCCGGCGAACATCCACAGCCGGCGCGTGAGCGCCTGGTTATCGAGCTCGGCCGACTTCAGCTGGTTGTCGCGCCCCAGCAGCTCGATGCGCCGCTTCTGCGACTCCTGGTCGTAGCGCGCGTGCAGTTCGGCCTCGGCCGCTGCCTTGTTGGCGTCGCGGATCTCCCTGGAAAGCGCCTCCTCGCGGTGGAACAGGTCGATCGCGCCCGCCGTGTCGCCGGCCTTGGCCAGCGCGTCACCGAACTCGCGCAGGGCTTCCTGGCGCTGGCCGGGCCCGGTGTCGCGCTGCCAGAGCTCCAGCACGTGCACCATCTCGACCTTCGCCTCGGCGACGCGGCCCAGCGCCAGCTTGGCCAGCGCGCCGTTGTGCAGCAGCAGGCGCTCGGTGCGGAAGTCGCGATGCTTCTTGGCCACCGGCAGCGCGAGGTCGATCGCGGCGAGGGCGGCGCCGGGACGGCCTTCGTGGATGTAGGCGTCGCTCAGGTTGGCGCGCAGCAGCATGGCCGGGCGCTTGAGGCCGGCGGCGTTCGCCATGATGAGCGCCGCCTCGTAGTCGTGCTGCACGGCCTCGGGCTGCTGGCGCTTGAAGTGCAGCAGGCCACCGAGCACCGCGACGCGGACCTGCACCCACGGCGCGCCGTCGGCCCGCGCGAGGTGCTGGGCCTGCGAGATCAGTCGATTGGCGGTGATCGGGTCGGAATTGGCCTCGGACTGCAGCGCGCTGACGCCCAGGGAGATCGCTTCGCGCGGCCGGTCACCAGCGCGGCGCGCCACCTGGATCATGTTCTGCGCGTACGCGCCGGCCACGACGAAATTGCCTTGGTCGGCGGCGCCGCGCTGCGCCTGGTCGAGCGCTCGCCACCAGAAGCGGTAGTTGCAATCGGGGTCATGCCTGGGGCCCGGCGCACAGCGCTCGCCGTAGATCGCCAGCGCGGCGCGCGCCTGCTGGTACGACGTCTCGACGTGGCCGCCGTTGACCTCGATCTCGGCCCGCACCAGGTGGGCGTCGGCCTCGGCCAGCGGCTCGGTCTTGCCGCGCGCCACCAGCGTCGCGACCTGTGCGAGGGCTTCGGGGTTCTGGCCGTTGCGCGCCTCGATGACGCCGATGCTGGTGATGGCGGTGCGCTGCAGCGACGGTGACTTCGCCAGGTCCTTGCTCGCGATTTCGGTGATGGAGACGATGGCGTCCTGCGGCGTCTCGTCGCCCTGGCGCACGAGGCCGTCCATCAGCTCGACCAGGTCGGCCGGGCCCGCCTGCGCGGGCGCGCACGCGAGGAATGCCGTCAGCGCGAGGGCAAGGGCGGAGCGGTGCACGCGCATCACGATACCTCGGCGCTGTGCGCCGGCGCGGGCAGGTCCGCGGGCGCCCGCGTGATCGTCGTGAGGGCGCCGCGCACGTCGGGGCCGTGCTGGAAGTGCAGGTCCACGCGACCTTCGCGCACCGATTTCTCCAGCTGCTCGATGATCTGTTCGACCTCCGCCGGGCCCGTCGCGTCCATGCGCAGGATGCTGCAGGCGCCATTGCGGCCGTGCGCCTTGGCCATGTACATCGCGGTGTCGACCAGCGAGATCGCGCGCTCCCAGGGGATGTCCAGGTCCGCCTGCGGCATGGACGTGGGCATCGGGAACAGCCCGAAGCCGATCGACGCCGACACCGGCACCGCCTTGCCTTCGTGCATCACCGGCGCGTCGGCGAGCGCGCACAGCAGGCGCTGGGCGAGGGCCTCGGCCTCGGCCGGCGGCAGCGGACGCACCAGCACCAGGAATTCCTCGCCGCCCCAGCGCACGATCAGGTCGTCGTCGCGCAGCGTGTGGCGCAGCCGGCGCGCGATCTCCACCAGCACGGTGTCGCCGCCGGCGTGGCCGCACTGGTCGTTGATCTGCTTGAAGTGGTCGACGTCGAGCAGGTACAGCGTGCCTTCCAGGCCGCCAACGGGACGCTCGGCCATCACGGCCTGCAGGTGGTGGCGGTTCGACACGCCGGTCAGCGGATCGATCTCGGCCTGGATGCGCAGTTGCTCGTTGCTGGCCCGCAGCATCTGGTTGCGCGCCCGCAGCCGGCGCGCGAGCACCGCCACGACGACCAGCAGCAACAGGCTGACGAAGCCGGCGGCCATCCATTGCTTGAGCTGCAGGGCGTGGTGCAGGATCTCCTCGTCCTTGAGCTTGCCCTCGCGCGACAGCATGTCCAGCTCGTGCTGGCGATTCTCGTTGGCGAAGCTTTCCTGCAGCTCGATCAGCGCGCGCTGCCGATCCTGCTGGTTGAGCTCGTCGGACATCTGCCGGTACTGGTGGTACGCCAGCAGCGCGTCGTCCAGGTAGCCCGCCCGCTCCAGGTAGCCGCCAAGTTCGTTGGCCGACTCCGAAATGCTGTTGGCCGAACCCGCGCGTTCGTCGATGCTCATCGACTCGCGCGCCAGCGGCAGGCCCTCGTCCTTGCGCTTCATGCCGATCAGCGCCAGCCCCGTGTTGGCGATGGCCACGCTCTGGGCCGGCAGGTCGTTGGCCTCGAGCGCCAGCGGGAGCGCCTTCTGCGACAGGTCGTAGGCCGTCTGGAAGTCGCCGTGCACCAGGTAGTAGTCGGCGATGTTGGCCATGCCGACGACGATCTGGTGCTTGTTGCCGCCCAGGCGCGCATGCTCCAGCGCGGCGCGCCAGTCGGCCAGCACGGTGCCGCTGTCGGTGCCGCGGCTGAACTGGATCGCGCGGGTCGTGTAGGCGGCGGAGATGCCGTACTCGTCGGCTGACTCGGTCGCCAGGCGCATCTGCTCGCGGTTGATCTCGGCGGCCTTGTCGGCCTGGCCGGCGTCGAAAAGCACCTGGGCGATCAGGGCGCGCAAGTCGATGCGGCGCCAGATCGGGCCCGTCTCGTCGGCCAGCTTGAGCGCCTGGTTGTAGCGCATCATGGCTTCGTCGTAGTGGCCGCCGCGGTTCTTCACGAACGCCGAGCTCATCAGCAGCCGCAGGCGCAGGTAGTCGGGCGGATTGGCGGGCAGCAGCGCCGAGGCCTCGATGATCTGGCGCTCGGCCTTGCTGACTTCGCCGTGCGCCTGCATCCATTGGCCGCGCAGCAGCATCGCCGCCGGCCGGGCCAGAGGCACGCGATCGGACAGCGCCTCGATGCGCGACGCGACCTGTTCGACCTCGTCGCCCTTGTTCAGGCCGACGTATTCCGAGCCCACCTCCAGCAGCGCCTCGACGTGGCGCGGATCGTCCACGTGCAGGGTTTCGACGTAGCGCAGCAGCGCGACGGTAGCGATGTCCGGCTGGGCGCGCCCGACATATTGAAGGCGCTGCAGCTCGTCCGTGGGCTTGTACACCGCCCCGACCGGCGGTGCTGCCGGCGGTTGGGCACCTGCCGATTCGGCAGGCACGTTGGCCTGTGCCCCGGACGCCATCAGCCACAGTTGCAAGCCCAGCACGACCGCACCCACGGCGCTGCCCGACGCGCGCTGGGGCGCGACGTGGGGGGCCGGGGGCGGGAGACGGCGACGGCCGCTCCCGCGGAAGTTTTGAAGGGGCATCGGGATCGTTATCGGTGGATTCTGGGCAGGATTGAGCCGGCGCGCGCCGATCGGGTGCCGCCCATTCCCCAAACTTTTCGCGCTTGGCGCGGTCCTGGCGCCTATTTGCCGTTTTCCGGCAACGCGAGCGTGCGATCCGTCGCGCACGCGTCCAGCCCCAGCAACGCCTCGACCTGGCCACCCAGGTCACGCCGTTCGTCCACGGCGGCCAGCCGGGCCGTCCGGGCGCAGCCCGCGCGAATCGCGTCGGATGCCAGCAGCCGGCGCAGCGCGGCGGCCAATGCGCGCGGGCGGGCACCCGCGGCGCCGCCGCCCACGCTCGCGCCGGCCGCGAGCGCCTCCACGCGGGCGGCGTTGTCGAACTGGTCGTAGGCGAGCGGAACGATCACCTGCGGTACGCCGGCGCGCAACGCCTCCGCGGTGGTGCCGATGCCACCGTGGTGCACGAGTGCCGCCGCGCGTGGCAGCAGCGCCCGCAGCGGCACGTAGGGCAGCCACAGCATGCCCGGCGGCAGCGGTTCGGGCACCTGCTCGCGATGCGGCGTCAGCAGCACCGCGCGGTGCTCCAGCCTCCGCGCCGCCTGCACCGCGCGCGCCAGCCAGCGGCGCGCCTGGCGGTTGCCGCTGCCCGGCGTCAGCACCAGCGGCGCCGTCCCCGCCAGGAGAAAGCGCTCCAGCTCGGGCGCCAACTCGGCCTGGACATGCGGGTCGTGGAGCGCGAAAACGCCTTCGGCGAGCGGCCGCGGCCAGTCGGGCGGCGTCGTGGCGAACCAAGGCGGAAACAGCGTCACGTGGGCGTCGGCCACGTCTTGCAGATGGTCGATGAAGTGGCGGATCGGCGGCAGTCCGTAGCGGTCGTGAGTGGCGTTGATGTCCGGCACGGCGAAGGGATCGACCAGGCGCGCATCAACGCTGCGCCACAGCCGGTGCCGCCAGCGCAGGGGAAACCAGCGCGGGATGCGCAGCGGCCCGACCGTCAGTGGGTCGTGCACGGTGCGCAGGTTGGCGGGTGCCAGCCAGGCGGCCACGATGCGCAGGTCGGGCCGGCGGGTGCGCGCGAGCGCCGCGCCGGCGAGGGCCAGCGGGTGCGCGAGCAGCGCGAGCGGCTCGTCGGCGGGCAGGCCGGCGATGAAGTCGGGCAGCGCGTCGGCATGGTCGCGCATCCCGCCCCACAGCACCCTGAAGCCTTTTCGGGGATGCCAGACGTCCGGATGTTCGAGCGTGGCGCGGTACTGCGCCGCGCTGCCCATGGCGTGGAAAGGAATGCCGGCGCCGGCGATGATCGCGGCGTGCGCCTCCACCCCCAGCAACGTGACCCGGTGGCCGCGGTCGAGCAGCGCGCGCGCGATGCGCAGGAACGGGTACAGGTCGCCGGCGGTGCCGACGGCGACGATGAGGACGTGGGGCGTGGCGCCGGTCAATCCAGCAGTCAATTCAACGATTTGCCCACGCGATCCAGGCGCGGATGCCAGTGATCGAGGATGTCGGCCGACACGACGATGTGGTTGGCCTTGCCGATCAGCAGCTCGCGCGGCACGACGCCGATGTAGCGCGAGTCCTCGCTGTTGTCGCGGTTGTCGCCCAGCATGAAGTAGTGGCCCGCGGGCACCGTCAGCGGCGCCATGTCGCGGCGCGCGCGCACGTCGGGCAGGAACTGCACGGCGCGCTCGTTGCCGGCCAGGCGTTCGACGGCGTGCACGGACTCGAGCGTGCGGCCCGGCGCGACCGGGTCGGGTGCGTTCCAGGTGTCGTCGTAGCTTGCGACGATGCCGTTGACCGTGAGCCTGTCGCCATGCATCTCGACGCGGTCGCCGGGCACGCCCACGATGCGCTTGATCAGGCGTGTGCCGTCGCGCGGCGACGAGAACGTGACGATGTCGCCGCGCTGCGGGTCGCCCAGCGGCGCGACGAGGATGTCGGTGAGCGGCACCTTGATGTCGTAGGCGAGCCGATTGACGAACACGACATCGCCTTCGAGCAGCGTGGGTCGCATCGAGCCCGACGGGATCGGGTTCCAGTCGGCGATGGCGGTACGGAACACGCCGAAGCACAGCAGGAACACGATGAAGCCCTTGTTCTTGGACAGCCAGCGTTTCATCGTCGTCTCCGGATCAGGTTCGAATGGTGGACGGTTGACCTCGACCGTGGCAAACAGTTCCGTTGTGCCGGGCCCGAGCATGCCACGCCGGCGCAGCCGTCGCGCCCGGACGGGCGCAGGACGGGAATGGAAACGTTCGGTAAACGCGCCGGGCGGGCGCCCGCCAGCAGCCAGAATGCAGCCCTGGCCACTGGCACGACATGTGCATGCACGGGGCCGCTTCCTTTCTTCCAGATTCCTGTCGATGCATCAACTCAAAGTCCTGTTCGCCCTCACGGCCGCCAGCGCCCTCGTGGCCTGCGGTGGCGGTGGCGGCGATTCGCCCGCGCCGCCACCCCCGCCTGCACCGACACCCGCCCCCGCGCCCGCCCCGGGAGTGGGCACCAACGGGACGTTGCAGACGAGCGTGGCCGTCGCGGCCTACCCGGACACGCGCCGCCGCGATGCCTTCAACCAGCTCGACGCCGTGCGCCTGGGCGCCGGTGCCGGCCTGCTGGCGCAGTCGACTGCCCTCGACACGTCCGCGGCCAGCCACGCGAAATACCTCACCGACAACGGCTTCAACAGCGCCGACTCGGCCCACGACGAGACCAGCGGGCTGGCCGACTACACCGGCGCGAACCCGTTCACGCGCATGCAGGCCGCGGGCTACAGCTACTCCTATGCGACGGAGGTGATCGGCGACATCGGCTCCACGTCGGCCACCAGCGACTGCGTCGGCGACCTGCTCGACACCGTCTATCACGCCGTCTCGATGCTCAGCCGCGTCACCGACGTCGGCTTCGGCTTCGGCTCCGGCGCGGCCGCCGGCATGTGCACGATCGACCTGGCCTCGCCGCTGAACGGCGGCGCCGCGATGCAGATCCCGCCGTCGGGCGCGGTCGTCGCCTATCCGTACAACGGCAGCACCGTCGCGCATGGCACGTTCCATGTCTCGAACGAGAGCCCGCGGGTGTCGACGACGTTGTTGCCCAACGCGACCGCCGGCACGCCCATCCTCGTCGGGTTCCGCAACCAGGACCTCGTCGCGGGCGGTGTCGCCACCGTCACCCAGTTCACGCTGGCGAATTCGGCGGGCGCATCGGTGCCGAGCGTCCTCCTGTCGGATTCGGCAATCCAGGGCAGCGGCTTGAATGCCGACGCCGACCTGAGCAGCGGCTCAGGCACCGACTTCGTGGTGCTGGTGCCAGTCAGCCCGCTGGCCGCCGGCACCTACACCGTGACCTTGCACGCGGCGATCAGCGGCGGCCGGGCGCTGGCGCTGACCACCTGGTCGTTCACCGTCGCCGCCCTCTAGTGTCGTGAGTCGGAAATTCGTTGAAGAATCCCGCCCAAAACGCCCGCATCCGTCGTTGCGCCCGCTCGCGAGGCATCCCGGCATCGTGTCGCGGGCGCGCCTAGTCTGCGAACGTTTTGGACAGGATTCGGCAACGCTACTTCTCCGCTCCAGACCTATTCAACGAATTTCCGGCTCACGACACTAGCAGGCCGCGGCGCCCGTGCTACGCGGCCCCCGCGCCACCGCGCCGATCAGGCGCCGCGTGTACTCCTCCTGCGGATGCGCCAGCAGCGTCTCCGTGCGGCGATGCTCCACCACGCGGCCATCCTTCATCACCATCACGTCGTCGGCCATGAAGCGCACCACGGCCAGGTCGTGGCTGATGAAGATGTAGGCCAGGCCCAGCTCGTCCTGCAGGTCCTTCAGCAGGTTGAGCACCTGCGCCTGCACCGACACGTCCAGCGCCGAGACAGCCTCGTCCAGCACCAGCACGTCGGGCGACAGCGTGAGGCTGCGCGCGATCGCGATGCGCTGGCGCTGGCCGCCCGAGAACTCGTGCGGGTACTTGTGCATCGCGTCGGCGTCGAGGCCGACTCTCTGCAACCACTCGCGCGCCCTGCGTTCGCGGGCCGGCGCGTCCACGCCGATGCCGTGGATCGCCATCGGCTCGACCAGCGCCTGGCCGATCGTGAAGCGCGGGTTCAGCGCCTCGTACGGGTTCTGGAACACGATCTGGATGCGGCGTCGCATCGCGAGCCGGTCGGCCGGGGCGAGCGCGAGCAAGTCGTGGCCGTGGAGCAGCACGCGGCCGACCAGCGGGCCGCTGGCGGCGTCGTGCAGGCGCAGCAGCGTCAGCCCCATCGTCGTCTTGCCCGAGCCCGACTCGCCGACGACGCCCAGCGTGTGGCCACGGCGCAGCGTGAAGCGCACGTCCTGCACCGCCTTGAACTCGATGCGTCCGAGCAGGCCACTGCGCAGCCAGAAGCTCTTGGACAGGCCGTCCACCTGCAGCACCACCGGGTCGTCGTCGTCGGCGCGGCGCGGGTCGAGCTGGATGCCGAGCTTGGGCCGTGGGGGGGCCGGGTCGGCCGCGACCGCGGGCGGCGGCACGAGCCCGTCGTTCCCGGCGGGCAGCACGTCGTCGACGACGGTCAGCCGGCGCGGGCGTTCATCCAGCCGCGGCCGGCATGCGAGCAGCGCCTTCGTGTAGGCGTCCCGGGGCGTTGCGAACAACTCGCCGACCGTGCCGCGTTCGCGCACGGTGCCCTGGCGCATCACGACGATCTGCTGCGCGATCTCGCCCACCACACCCAGATCGTGGCTGATGAACAGCATCGAGAGGCCGCGTTGCGCCTGCAGGCGCGCGAGCAACTCGAGGATCTGGCGCTGGATCGTGACGTCCAGCGCGGTGGTGGGCTCGTCGGCGATCAGCAGCTGCGGCTCGCAGGCCAGCGCCATCGCGATCATCACGCGCTGCTGCTGGCCGCCCGAGAGCTGGTGCGGCCACGCGTCGAGGCGGCGCCTGGGCTCCGGAATGCCCACCTCCGCGAGCAGCTCCTGCGCACGCGTGCGGGCCGCGGCGCGACCCAGGAACAGATGCTTGCGCAAGGGCTCGGCGATCTGCTCGCCGATCGTCAGGACCGGATTCAGCGACGACATCGGATCCTGGAACACGCAGGCGATCTCGTGCCCGCGCAGGCGCTGCATGTGCGCGCGTGGGGCCCGCAACAGGTCGTCGCCGCGCCACAGCACGCGTCCCGAGCACTCGGCGTTGCGGGGCAGCAGTTGCACCAGTGCCATCGCGGTGACGCTCTTGCCGGAGCCCGATTCGCCGACGAGGGCCACGGTGGTGTTGGGCGGCACTTCGAAGCTGATGCCCTGGTCCCCGCGGCCCACCGCCTCGACGCGGCGCACGCGGCCGTCGGCGTCGTGCATGCGGAATGCAACCTGCAGGTCCTCGACCGCCATCAGTGGTGGTGTTGTCATTTACCAAGCTCTCGGGAAGCGAGGGTCACCACCCGAGCCGAACCTGGGGCTCGGGGCCAGCCCTCGCCCGTCCGTGAGGCGACAGCCCGTCCACTGGACGGTCTGACGTCCACACGGACTCCCTCGGGGGAGTGGAGGCGGCAAAGGACTTGCGAAGCAAGGCCCCGCCGGAACGGCATCCGGCCTGCAAGCCGGATGCTTCCCGACTGGAGGAGCGTGGGGGTCGTCATTTCGGGTCGAGGGCGTCGCGCCAGGCGTCGGCCATCAACGAGAACGCGGTCACGAACACGGCCATCGCGATCGTGGCGGCGGCCAGCTGCCACCAGTGGCCCAGGATCAGCTCGCTCTGCGACTCGGCGAGCATCGTGCCCCAGCTCACCTGGTCGGTGGCCACGCCCAGGCCCAGGTACGACAGGATCACCTCGGCCTTGATGAATCCCACCACCATCAGCGACATGCGCACGAGGATCACGTGGCTCACGTTGGGCAGGATGTGGCGGAACATGCGCGCGCCGGCCGAGGCGCCGATGGCCTCGGCGGCGCGCACGTACTCGCGCCGCGAATGCTTGATGAACTCGGCACGCACCTGGCGGTACTGGCCCGTCCACCCGGTCAGGCCCATGATCAGCACGAGCGTGGAGATGCCGCGCCCCAACACCGCGGCGAACGCGAAGAACAGCAGGATCTCGGGCACCGCGGTGAGCACGTTGTAGACCCATTCGACGAGGTCGCCGACGCGGCCGCCGAGGAAGCCGGCGAGTGCGCCCAGCGATGCGCCGATCAGCGTGGCGACGATGGCCGCGAGCACGCCCACCGACACCGAGATCTGGGTGCCCTTGAGTGCCTTGGCCAGCACGTCGCGCCCGAGCCGGTCGCCGCCGAACGGCAGCGTCGCGGCGATCGGCCTGGCCAGCGCGTGGTACTGGGCGGCGCGTTCGTCCCATTCCTTGTAGCGCGGGGCAAGGGGATCGACATCGGAGATGTCGACGTTGGCCGAGGCCGCGGCGGCCGCCGACACCGCCGTGCCCGACGCCTCGGGCGACGCGGCGCCGAGAAAGGCCGGCGGCGCGTAATGCACGCCCACCTCTTCCTGCCAGTGGCGCGCCACGAGGCCGCTGCCCGTGCACGCGATCAGCAGCACGTAGGCGAGCACGATGGCTAGCGACAGCATGCCCACGCGGTCCCGACGGAAGCGCCGCCAGGCCGAGCGCCAGACGCCGTCGGCACGGCGCAGGGGCGCCGGGTCGGCCAGCGTCGAAGCGAGCGACGTCGATGCGAAGTCCGGCATGTCCGTCATCGCAGCACCACCCGCGGATCGACCGCGCGGTACGACAGGTCGACGAGCAGGTTGGCCAGCATCGTCAGCATCGCCACGTAGAGGGTCACCGCCTGGATCACCGGATAGTCGCTGCGATTGACGGCCAGCAGCACCTCGCGGCCGATGCCGGGAATGGAGAAATAGACCTCGATCAGGAACGAGCCGATCAGGACGCCCGGCAGCGCGAGGCCGACGTTGGTGAGGATCGGGATCAGCGCGTTGCGCAGCACGTGGCGAAACAGCACGGCCGGCTCGGTGAGGCCCTTGGCGCGCGCGGTGCGCACGTAGTCGTGGCCCAGTTCGTCGAGGAAGAAGGTGCGATACAGGCGCGTCTGCGGCGACAGCCCGACCATCACCGCGAGCAGCACGGGCAGCGGCGCGTAGACCACGAGGTTCGTCCACGTGCTGTCGCTCCAGCCCTGCACCGGAAACCAGCCGAGCCGGAAACCGAACACGTACTGGCCGACGATCACGTAGACCAGGAACGAGACCGACAGCGCCACGGTGGTGCCCACCATGATCGCGCGGTCGGTCAACGAGCCCCGGACGTAGGCCACGCCGAGCGCGATCGGGATCGCGATGAGCGTGTCCAGGATCAGGATCGGCAGCGTCACCGTGAGCGTGGCCGGCAGCCGCGTGGCCATCAGGTGCGCGATGGTCTCGTGGGTGGCCCAGCTGCGGCCCCAGTCGAACGTGACGATGCCCTTGACGAACAGCGCCAGCTGGTACCACCAAGGCTCGTTGAGCCCCAGCTGCTGGCGGATCTCGGCGATCTCGCGCGGCGTCGCGTTCAGGCTCGCCAGCGTCTGCGCCGGGTCGACCCCGAACTTGCGAAACAGGAAGAAGATGAGCAGCACCACGCCGAGCAGCGTGGGGATCATTTGCCAGAGACGACGGAGCAGGTAGGCGAACATCGAGTCGGTAGGCTGCCAGCGACCGGAAAGGGCTGCGCGGGAAAACGCGAGTTTAGGGGCTGTAGACTCCGCAGTCGCTCCGGAATCGCCTGCGGTGTTCCGGGCGCCGTCAACTACACCACAGGCCCAAGTGTCGTCCGTGCGTTCGTCGATCCGTCGTTGCTGGCCGCTCGCCGTGTTCGCGGCGGGCCTGGCCGCCGCCCCGGGCTTCGCGCAGACGCCGGCCGGCGCGCCGCAAAAGGTGCTGCGCTACGCGATGGAGAAGGCCGAGACGGGGTTCGATCCGGCGCAGGTGCCCGACGCCTACTCGCGCGAGATCATCGACAACATCATCGAGCCGCCGCTGCGCTACGACCTGCTGGCGCGCCCGTTGAAGCTGCGCGTGGCCACCGCCTCTGCGCTGCCGGAGATGTCGGCCGACTTTCGCGAGCTGACGCTGAAGATCCGGCCCGGCATCTTCTTCGCCGACGACCCGGCCTTCAAGGGCCGCGCCCGCGAACTCACGGCCGCCGACTACGCGTACACGCTCGAGCGCCATTTCGATCCGCGCCTGCACAGCGTGGCCTACGCCGACCTGTTGGGCGACGACATCCTCGGCCTGCAGGCGCTGCGCGAGCGCGCGCAGAACCGCGACCTGCCGTTCGACTACGACGCCCCCGTGGAGGGATTGCACGTGGTCGACCGCTACACGCTGCGCATCCGCTTCGGCCACCCGAGCCCGCGTTTTCCGCTCAAGCTCGCCGAGACGATCTATGCCGGCGCCATCGCGCGCGAGGTCGCCGACCTCTACGGCGACGCGATCATGGAGCACCCCGTGGGCACCGGCCCGTACCGGCTCGCGCAGTGGCGCCGCTCGTCGTTCATCGCGCTGGAGCGCAATCCGCGCTTTCGCGACGAGTTCTACGACGAGCAGCCCGCCGGCGACGACGCCGACGCCCAGGCCACCGCGACGCGGCTGCACGGCCGGCGCGAGCCCATGATCGACCGCGTGGAGGTGTCCATCATCGAGGAGCCGCAGCCCTCGTGGCTGGCCTTCATGGGCGGCGCATTCGACATGACGCTGGTGCCTTACGAGTTCGCCGACACCGCCGCGCCCGGCGGACGCCTCGCGGCCAACCTCGCGCGGCGCGGCATGCAGGTGCACCTGGTGGCGCAGCCCGACGTGACCTATACCTACTTCAACATGGACGACCCGGTCGTGGGCGGCTACGCCCCCGAGCGCGTCGCGCTGCGCCGGGCGATCGCGCTCGGCTACGACAACGCCGAAGAGATCCGCCTGCTGCGCAAGCCCCTGGCGATCCCGGCGCAGGGCCTGGTGGCGCCGCTGGTGGCCGGCTACGACCCGGCCTACCGCAGCGGCATGAACGACTACGATCCGGTGTGTGCGCGGGCGCTGCTCGACCTGTACGGCTACGTCGACGTCAACGGCGACGGCTACCGCGAGCGGCCCGGCGGCGGCGCGCTGGTGCTGCACATGGCGACGCAGCCGGACACCAACGCGCGCCAGCTCAACGAGCTGTGGCAGAAGAAGATGGACGCGATCGGCATCCGCATCGTCTTCGAGCGCCGCCAGTGGCCCGAGCAGATGAAGCAGTCGCGCGCGGGCAAGCTGCAGATGTGGACGGTCGGGGCGTCGTCCGACGAGCCCGATCCCCAGGACCTGCTGGGGCTGGCCTACGGCCCGAGCAAGGGCGAAGGCAACTGGTCGCGCTTCGACCTGCCCGACTACAACGCGGCATTCCGTCGCATCCACGAGCTGCCCGACGGCCCGGAACGCAGTGCGGCGATCGTGCAGGCGCAAAGGCTGCTGCTGGCCTGGATGCCGATGAAGGCCCACTTCCATCGCGTGCGCCTGGTGCTCGCGCAGCCGTGGCTGCAGGGCTATCCGGCCAATCCGTTCGTCAGCGGCTATTGGCGTTTCCTCGACATCGACGCGGCGCGCAGGCCCGCGACGCAGTGACGGCGCGCCTTGCACCGACCGGGCCGGCGAGATGGCCGCGCCCGCGACGCCGTCTCCGCGGATCCGACCCACACTCCCTAGAATGCGTCGATGCTTCCTGACGCCGAAAGGCTTGCCGCACCGGCGCCGACTTCCCGCCTGGCCGTCGCCCACCGCCTGGTCGCCGTGCTCGTGCTCGGCTTCGCCTCCGGCCTGCCGCTGGCGCTGACCGGGCTCGCGCTGCAGGCCTGGCTCACGATGGACGGCCTGGACATGGCGCAGATCGGCTTTCTCACGCTGATCGGTATTCCCTACACGTTCAAGTTCCTGTGGGCGCCGCTGATGGATCGCGTCGACCTGCCGCTGCTGGGCCGGCGTCGCGGCTGGGTCGTGTTCACGCAGGCCCTGCTGGCCGTTGCACTGTTCGTGCTCGCCGACATCTCGCCGCTCGTCGCGCTGCCGCTGTTCGCCGCGCTGGGCGTGGGCGTGGCGTTCATCAGCGCGTCGCAGGACATCGTGGTCGACGCCTATCGCGTGGACCTGCTGCCGGCACGCGAACGCGGCATCGGGGCCTCCCTGTTCGTGATGGGCTACCGCATCGCGATGATCCTGTCGGGCGGCGTGGCGTTGATCTGGACCGACGCGGTCAGTGGCGTCGGCATGTCGTGGCCCGCGGTCTATCGCCTGATGGCCGTGCTCATGGCCGGCCTCGCGGTGTTCTCGGCGTTCGCGCTGCCGCGTCTCGCGCAGCCGCCCGCGCGCGTGCACGACGCGTCGCGCGCGCCCGTGCGCCAGGACCTGCTCGGCTTTCTCGCCGTGCTGCTGGCCGTGGCCGCGGGCGTGGTGCTGACGCAGCGGGTCGGCGGCCAGATCGCCGGCTGGATGCTGTCGCCCTGGTTCGGCGCCGAGGTCGCCAAGGGATCGCTGCAGGCCAAGTGGATCGACCTGCTGGCCCTCGTGCTGGGGCTGGCAGTGACCTTGCCGCTGGCCGGCTGGGCGGCGCGGCGCGCGCGTTTCGAGACGCTGCTGTCCGGGCTGGACTCGTATTTCAGCCAGCCGCGCGCCTGGAGCTTCCTGGGCTTCATCGTGTTCTACAAGCTCACTGACGCGTTCCAGCTGTCGTTGCTGACGCCGTTCCTGCTCAAGGGCATGGCGTTCGGCCCCGCGGAGGTGGGCGTCGTCAACAAGCTGATCGGCCTGGTGCTGACCGTGGTCGGGGCGTTGCTGGGCGGCCTCGTGATGCTGCGCCTGCGGCTCGTGTGGTCGTTGCTGGTGTTCGGGCTGCTGCAGATGTCCAGCAGCCTCGCCTTCTGGTGGCTGGCCGTCCACGGCAAGGGCGCGCTGCCCGGGTGGATGATCCCGGCCTTCGATTTCGGCTTCGTCAAGCTGCTGCATCCGACGCTGGTCGACGGCGGGCTGCTGATGGCGGTGGCCAGCGAGAACCTGGCCAGCGGCATGGGCACGGCCGCCTTCCTCGCTTTCCTCATGAGCCTGACCAACCAGCGCTTCAGCGCGACGCAGTTCGCGCTGCTGTCGGCGTTCCAGTCGATCGGCCGGGTCTGGATCGGACCGCTGGCGGGCGTGCTGTCCGAGGCGATCGGCTGGCCGAACTTCTTCCTCGTCGCCATCGCGATGGGCGTGCCGTCCCTGATCTGGCTGAGGGCGTTGTGGCGGCCGATCGATGCACTGGATGTGCGATAGGCACTTTCCGCAACTTCTTGAATTGCGGCGGATCGCAGTCATCTGCAGCCCGAACGCCTTGAACGACCCTTGGACACCCCGCTTCCCATCGATCCCGACCGCCGTCGCCTCCTGAAGGCGGGCGTCGCCGGCGCCGCGCTGGCGCTGCCCGGCGTCGCGCTGGCCCAGCGCGAAGGCGTGCAGGTGGGTCCGCGCTCGCATTTCGAGTCGCTGGTGCCGGCCGCCGAGATCGAGACCCAGGCCGCGCGCGGCTACGCCGACATGCTCGGGCAGGCGCGCAGCGCCCATCGCCTTGCGCCGCCGGATCACGTGCAACTGCGGCGCCTGGTGATGATCTCCACGCGCCTGCGGCCATTCGCCGGCATGTGGAACGAGCGCGCGGTCGGCTGGAAGTGGGAGGTCAACCTCATCGGCTCGCCGCAGGTCAACGCCTTCTGCATGCCGGGGGGCAAGATCGCGTTCTACTGGGGCATCCTGTCCAAGCTGCAACTGTCCGACGACGAAGTCGCGATGGTGATGGGCCACGAGATGACCCATGCGCTGCGCGAGCACGGACGCTCGCAGATCGGCAAGCAGGTGGCCACGCAGGGCACGATCGCCCTGCTGGCGGGGCTGTTCGGCTGGGGCAACGCCGGGCGCACGGCGGCCGGCATGGGCGGACGCCTGCTGTCCCTGAAGTACAGCCGCGACGACGAGACCGAGGCCGACCTGATCGGCCTGGAGCTCGCCGCGCGCGCCGGCTACCAGCCGCAGGCAGCGATCACGCTGTGGCAGAAGATGGAGGCCGCCAGCAAGGGCGCGTCCCCGGACTTCCTGTCGGATCATCCGTCGAACCCGGACCGCCTGCGCGTGATCGCGGCCAATATCCCGCGGGTGCAGGGCCTCTACAACCGGGCGCCCAAGCCCGATCAGCGCTTCGGACCGCCGCTGGCCGGTTGATTTTCCGGCAAGGCTGGGACATTCCGGCCTGCGCGCGGGCAAGCCGCCTGGTCGGCCGGGGATGCGCAGAGACGGTGCGTTCCGCCCATTATTCGCCCTTTGCTGCTCGACATTAGGGGGAGGTGCCTGGGGGAGGTATGTGCGTTGCCCTTGTCGGGCGTGACCTGGGTGCCTGGCGCTCGCGGGTCCGATAAATCCTGTCGCATGGGGCGGCGGACCAAACTTTTCGGAGTACCAGCAATGACTTCCCAACATGATCAATCCGGCCGCCACGACCAGCAGAACCAGGCTGGCGCGCAGGGCCAGCAAGGCGGCCAGACCAGCGGTGGCCGCGGCTTCGCCGGCATGGATCGCGAGCGCCAGCGCGAAATCGCCAGCCAGGGCGGTCGTGCGGCTCACGCCAGCGGCAACGCCCACCAGTTCACCTCGGAAGAGGCGCGTGCGGCCGGTTCCAAGCGCCACGCGAACAACGCGACGCGCACTGCCGCCCCCAGCGGCAACGCCCCCAAGGGCGATTCGTCCCTGAGCTGACGGGCCTGTCGATCCGCATCGGGGCGGGTCGGCAGCCTGGTTTGCTGCAAACGCTACAGCAAAGCGTGGGCCTCGCTCACGCTTTGTCGTTTTTGGAGGCCGCTGCCAGCGGCGCGGCAACGTGAGTGTTCGTAAAGTCCGCGCCTCGATTTGGGGCATGCGCGATGTTCGGACGGCGTAACCGCAGGTGCTTATGATCGCGCGATGCACATCGCCCTGATCGCCCACGACGCCAAGAAGGACCTGATGGTCACGCTCGCGCGTGACTTCGCCCCATTTCTGTCACGTTGCCACGTGATGGCCACCGGCACCACCGGGTCGCGCCTGATCGCCGAGGCCGGCCTGGACGTGGAGCGCCTTCTCAGCGGGCCGCTGGGCGGCGACCTGCAGATCGGCGCACGGCTCGCCGAGGGCCTCGTCGACGCGGTGATCTTCCTGCGCGATCCGATGACGCCGCAGCCGCACGAGCCGGACATCAACGCCCTCGTGCGCGCCTGCGACGTGCACGACGTGGTGTGTGCGACCAACGAGTCCAGCGCGCGCCACGTGATGAAGGCGCTGGCGGAGGAACTGGACGCCGCGTCCGTCCCCGATCAGAACCGGTAGCCGACCCCGAACGTCAGCTGCGGGATCGCCTTGAACTTGTGCACGGTGTCCTGGAAGTCCTTGTTCTCGGAGGCCAGGTCTGCCGCGCCGCCCTGGTCGAGCGCGAGTTCGCTTGCCAGCGCGGGTGACGCCTTCAGCGGCGTGGCCTTGGCGGTGCCCAGCGAGGCGCCCAGGTCGACGTTGAACGACAGGCCCACCGGGGCGTCGTGGTGGCCCCAGCCGAGCCCGATGTAAGGCGCGGCCTTCGGGAACGACAGGTCGGACTGCACGTAGTACAGCGAGGACGGCGCGTCGTATTGCGTGCCGCCGACCGATATCTTGCCGTTGTGCGCGGACGCCGTCATCGTGGCCTTGGCCTGGTTGAACGTGGCGCCGCCGCTCAGGCGGAAGCCGCCGCCGGCCACGAACCAGTCGCCCACGAGGGCGGCGCGGTTGTAGTCGATGTTGCCCTTGAAGTCGTTGTCCGAGGTCGAGCCGCTGTAGCCGTGGTGGGCGATGGTGCCGAAGTCGGCGCGCAGCGCGAACGACGCGTTGATCGGCTGCGCCAACCCGACGACCGCGTACGGGAACCCGGTGGCGACGTAGGCTTCCACGGCGGCGGCGGGCCGGGTCGCGAAGAGGCCGAGAGCGGCGAGGGCGCACGCGGCGAGCGGGGAGCGGACGAGGCGGAAGGTCATGGGTCTGGTTCCGGAAGGTGGCGGCGAAGCTGGCAAGGATAGCGGCGCGGCGTGACGGCGGAGGCCGGAACAGCGCTGGCGCGACCGCCCAATCCTTCGCGGCGCGAGGTCCTGGGCCACAATCGTCCCCGAAAGCGGGCGGCCAGCGGTTTCAACCTGGCCGAACAAGTTTGCGGCCATGCGCGGGCCCGCGGGTCGACCGATTGACGCGCGAGTCGCGTTCTCGAGAGGAATCGATGCTCACGTTCCAGCCAGCCCTGCGCGGCGCCCGCCGCATCGCCGCCTCCGCCGTGCTCGCCGCGGTGGCCAGCTGCGGTGGCGGCGACGGAGGCAGCACCGACTCGACCCGGTACGTCGACGCGAACCATTACTCGATGGCCGCCGGCGCCTCGCTGGCGACGCCCAACGAAACGACCTCCGTCACCCACCGCGCGCTGACGCTGGGGGGCACCGCGATCGCGTACACGGCCACCGCGGGTCACCTGACGGCGCTCGACGCCAGCCAGGCCGCCGAGGCGTCGATCTTCTACGTCGCCTACACGGCCGACGGCGCCGCGGCTGCGGCCCGCCCCGTCACGTTCTTCTTCAACGGCGGCCCGGGCTCGGCCACCATCTGGCTGCACCTGGGGTCGTTCGCGCCCCGGCGGCTCGTGACCGGCGTCCCGGCCACCACGCAGGCCTTGCCATTCCCGTACGTGGACAACGTCGACAGCCTGATCGACACTTCCGACCTCGTGTTCGTCGACGCGGTGGGCACGGGCCTGTCGGAGGCGATCGCGCCGCACACCAACCAGACCTACTGGGGCGTGGACGCGGACGCCGGCGTGCTGCGCGACTTCGTCCAGCGCTGGCTCGCGGTCAACGGCCGCACGGCGTCGCCACTGTTCCTCTTTGGCGAGTCCTACGGCACGACGCGCGTGCCGGTGCTGACCCGGCTGCTCGAGACCGCCGGCCGGCGCGTGAACGGCGTCGTGGAGCTGTCCTCGATCCTCGACTACAACAGCAACTGCTCGGTCGCCTCGGGCGCGCCCACGGTCAGCTGCGCCGGCTTCCTTCCCAGCTACGCCGCGGTCGGCAGCTACTACGACCTCGCCTCGGCCGCGACGGGCAACCTGGACGCCGACCTCGCCACCGTGCGCAGCTACGCCGACGCCACCTACGACCCCGACGCGATCGCCTGGCTCGGCAACCATGCGCTGCTGCCGGACAGCCACATCGCGGCGCTCGTCGCCTTCACCGGGCTGCCAGCCGCGGTCTGGGACGCGCAGTTCGACATGGATTTCGACACCTTCCGCCACCACCTCATCGCCAACACCACGCTGGGCGTCTACGACGGCCGCGTGTCGGCGCCGGTGGGCTCGGCGCTGGACGCGCAGGACGAGCCGTCGAACACCTTCGCCGAGCCCGGCTTCGAGGCCGCGATCAGGACGGTGCTGCCCAACGACCTGGGCTTCACGACGCCGTCCACCTATGTGCTGTCCAGCGACGCCATCGATACCTGGGACTTCTCGCATGGCGGGCGCGCGCTCCCCGACGTCGTGCCCGACCTGGGCGCCGCGCTGAGCCTCGACCCGTCGCTGAAGATCCTGTTTCTCGGCGGCGAGCATGATCTGATCACCCCGTTCCACCAGACCGAACTCGACATCGCGCGGCTGGGGTCCGCGGCGCCCGTCGCGCTGCACTTCCATCCGGGCGGCCACATGACCTACCTGGACGACGGGTCGCGTCCATTGATGAAGGCCGAACTGGTCGCGTTCTACGCCTCGGCGTCGGGAGCCCGATGATGCGCACTGTCCTCATAGTTTCCACGATTGTTTCGCTGTTGGCGGCGGCCACGGTCGCCCGTGCCACGCCGCACCTCGACCCGGGCAAGCCGCCCGCGTCGGCGCAGCAGGCCGCCCAGGCGGAGACCCGCACGCGCCGGGCCTCGGTCGGCGCGACGCTGGACTCGGACGCCGAACGCCACCTGCGCGCCAGCTTCGAGGCCGCCGACACCGCGCACCACGGCACGCTCTCGCGCGAGGAAGCGCAGGCGGGAGGCTTTGGCTGGATCGCGAACCACTTCGACGCGATCGACACGCAACACATGGGTCGCGTCAGCTTCGACGACGTCAAGCGCTACCTGAACTTGCACCGTTCTGGCGCATCGACGAAATAGGCGTTCGCGCAGGCGCGAATTCGCGCGCGTGCATCGCTGCCCGATTCGGGTTTCGCGATCGTTCACGACATGGCTTCGTCCCGGCTCGCGGACGGGCGGACATACCCTGAGTTTGCCGATTCTGCAAGCTTGAGCACCGCAATGCCCCCTGACAACGCTGTACCATCCCGGTTCAGTGAAAGGGCACACCCGTGCGAGAGCCGGGGTCGCAAAGCCACCGACCCTCCGCAAGGCAGGAGGGCAGCGGGGCTGCCAGCTGGAGCGTCGGACGACGCTCTGCGCGCTCGGAAGTCGAAACCGTCGAAGCATGGACGGCTCTCCGGCCAGCGACCCTGATCCGCGCCCGTGGCCCGCCTGAGGGGAGAGGGAAATGGCGGCACCGCAAGACATCGGGATCGGACGCATGGCGCCTGCACGGCTGGGCTTGAAGCGCCGCCGTGGCGCGGCGCTGCACGGGGCGCTCCGATGACATTGATCGAGCGCTGGAAACGCAAGCTGGGACTGGCGCCACCACCGCCGGCCGCGGATCCGCGGCGCACGTACCGGGACGATCTCACGGACCTGTCCAACCGCATGGTGATGCACGACACGCTGGTCGCCGCGCTGCATGCGGGCGTCAAGGGCGTTGTCGTGATGCTCGACCTGGACAACTTCAAGTACTTCAACGACCGCCATGGCCACCGCATCGGCGACGAGCTGCTGCAGGCCGTGGCCACGCGGCTGCGCGAGACGCTCGCGACGGCCAGTTGCCTGGCGCGCACCGGCGGCGACCAGTTCATCGCCTTCCTGCCGGGCCTGACGCTGGCCGAGGCGATGCGAAAGGCGCAGGGCTGCGTCGACGCGATGCGCGAGCCGGTGACGCTGGCCAGCGGCAGCGAGATCGTCACCGTCTCGGCCGGTGTCGCGACGCTGGCCGGACAGACGGTCGACGAGGTCTGGCGCGCCTGCGACGCCGCGCTGCATGCGGCCAAGGCGCGCGGGCGTGATCGCGTGGTGGCGTTCGACGACGACACGCGCCAGATCGTCGCGTCGCGGCGCGACCTCGCCTCCACCGTGCTCGAGCTGCAGGAGCGCAACCGCGCGCTGCGCGAGGAGGCCCGCACCGATGCGCTGACCGGCCTGCGCAACCGCCTCGCCCTCGACGAGCTGCTGCACGCGTCGGACGGCGACGGCGAGCGCCGCGCGCCGCGTTCCGCGATCGCGTTCATCGACGTCGACCACTTCGGCAACTACAACCACGTGCACGGCGATACCGCGGGCGACGACGCGTTGCGCGCGGTGGCCCACGCGATCCAGGCCTGCGCCCGCGAGGCCGACTCCGTCTACCGCAAGGGCGGCGAGGAGTTCGTGGTCCTGCTGCGCGACATCGACAACGAGGCCGACAACGCCGCCGCCATTGCCGCCGCCGAACGCATCCGCAGCGCGGTGCACGATCTGGCGCTGGCGCACGCGGCGTCTTCGGTGGCCGACGTCGTCACCGTGACCATCGGCGTGGCCAGCGGCCCCGCCGGCACCACGCTGCGGCAACTGCTCAGCGCGGCCGCCGAGAAGGCGATGGCCGGCAAGGTGAGCGAGCAGCGCAACCGCGTCCATGCGGTGCGATTGCGGGACTTCGGGACGCCGGGCTAGTGTCCTGTCCCGGAAATACGTAGTCTGACGACGGGTCGAAACGGGGTGAGCGCAAGGCGCGCGAGGCCCACGATCCTGGTGGGCTCGCGGGCCTCGCGCAACGCCGCGATCGCCCCGTTTCGGCGCGCCCCGAAGGGGTTCGACCCACGCGCGTCGCGACACGCTGCCGGTTGGGTGGTAATTGCGCGCTACAGACGGGTCGAATCGGCAGGCTGCGTATTTCCGGGACAGGACACTAGGTCGCCGCCGGCCTGCGCGCCGTCTGCGCAGGATCAACCGCGATAGAAGTACGGGTCCAGCACGCTCACCGACGTGATGGAGTCGATCGGCAGGTTGTTGTTGCGGGCCGTCTCGCGGATCGCCTCGGGCGTGGGCGCGTCGTAGATGCAGAACGTCTTGCGCAGGTCGTCGGTGACGTACGAGTGCACCCAGGTGACGCCGCTCTTTGCGTTGGTGTCGACGACGTTGCCGCAGACCTGGGCGCCTTGCTCGGTCAGGGGGATGCGCAGGCCGTCGGGGAAGGTGCGTTCGACGAGGAAGCGGGGCATGGTGGACTCCTTGGTCTGGTTGGCCGGTCGGCATCGACCGAGGAGCCCAGCGTAGGCCGTGAGGCGCCGCGTGGCGACGGCGATCCTGCCCAGATTGCGCGGCGCGGCTACCTATTCTGTGCAACGATTCCGGCTCGTCCCGCGGCGACGACCGCCTCCACGCGCGAGCCCACGCCCAGCTTGGCGAAGGCCGCCGCCACATGGTGATCGACGGTTCGCACCGAGCGGCACAGGCGCTCGGCGATCTCGGAGTTCCGCAGTCCGGCGCACAGCAACTGCAGCACCTCGCGCTCGCGCTCGGTGAGTTGGTGCGGGTTGACCTGCGTCGACGCGCGGACGCCACGCGGTATGCCGCGCAGGCCCGCGGCGCGCAACGTCTTGCGCAGGCGGTCCGCGGCGGCCTGCGCGCCGAGATCCTCGAACAGCGCCAGCGCGGCCAGGCGGCCCCCGTCGTCGCCCTCGGCCAGCGCCAGCGCCTGCTCGAACGGGCAGCCCAGCGCGGCCCAGGCGTCGGCGGATCCCTGCCAATCGCCGCGTAGCAGCAGCGCGTGCGGCTCGGCGCAGGCGACCGGCACGTGCGGTGCGGCGCCGGCGCGTCGCAACCATTGCGCCAGCTCGCCGGCGAACCAGGGATGGCGGTGCGCCTCGGCCAGCGCGAGCGCGGCGCCGGCCTCGGCGATCACGGCCGGCAGGTCGCCACGCAGCCACGCGGCCTCGGCGCGCGCGCAACGCACCGGCGCGACGCGTTGCAGCGTGCCGCTGGCGAGGGCCAGCGCGAGCGCCTCGTCGAGGGTGCGAACGGCCTCGGGTTCGCCACGACGCGCCTGCAGTCGCCCCAGTGCGGCCAGCGCCATCACGCGGCTGGTGGTGGGCGGGGTGGTCTGCGCAACGATGTCGAGCGCGTGTTCGTGCGCGTCGTCCCATTGGCCCAGGTGCAGCTCGCACAGTGCCAGCCAGGCGACCGCGTAGTGGCGATAGAAGTCGATCTCGTGCTGCTGCGCGAACGCGATCGCGGTCTTCAGGTGGGCCTGCGCCTCGCGCAGCCGCCACACCTCGCCGGAGCCGGAGCCGAGGTTGCTGTACGTGTTCGCGGCCAGGCCGTGCAGGCCGTCGGCCAGCGCGAGCTCGAGCGCGCGCGCGAGGTGGGCACAGCCGGCGTCGTAGTCGAGGAACAGCGTCGCCGTGCCGAGCGTGCCCAGGGCCTCCGCGAGGATCTCGCGCTCGCCGAACTGTTCGGCCAGCGCGATGGCCTTGTCGGCCCAGGCAACGGCCGCCTCGCAGTCGCGATCGAGCATCCGCAGTTGCGCCTCGACGCGGTAGGCGCGCGCCAGTTCGGGGCCGGGCGGCAGCGGCGTGAGCAGTGCGATCGCGCGGCTGCTCGTCGCGTCGGCCTCGGCGTTGCGCAGTGCGAGCACCTGCACCAGCGCGAGCTGGCTCAGGTTGGTGGCCTCGCGCCGCGCATCGGGATGCTCGCGGTGCCACGCGGACAGCTGGGCGTGCGCCTCGATGGCGGCGTCGAGCTGGTTCGTCAGTCGGCACTCGCGCGCGCAAGCGGCGAACCAGTCGCCCGCGGCCTCGCCGCGCTCGCCGTGCGCCAGCGCCGTGCGAAAGTGCGCCGCTGCCTCGAGGTGCGCACCGCGCAGTTGCGCCTGGCGCGCGGCCTCGGGCGCGAGCGACGCGACCGCGCGCGCGTCGCCCGCGCGCACGGCGTGATGCACGCGCCGCGCGAGCGAGACCGAGGCCGGCCCGGACAGCGGCAGGGTGCGCAGCACGTCGGCATGCAGCGCGCGGGCGGTGGGTGGCGACAGCGACGCCTCCACCGCCACGCGCGCCAGTTCGTGGCGAAAGAAGAAGGCGTCGTCCGACGCGCTGAGCAGCCCCGAATTCAGGCACTCGTCGACGACGGCCGCGGACGGCGCGAGCAGCGCCTCCACCAGCCCGCTCTCGATGCGCGTGGGCACCGTGGACGCCAGGCGCACGACGGCCTGCGCCGCGGCGCCCAGGCGGGCGAAGCGCGCCAGCACGAGGTCCTGCACACCGTGCGGCACGCCATCGGCGCCATGGCGCAGCAGCTCGCTGACGAACAACGGGTTGCCGCGCGTGAGCGCGTGCAGGCCCGACGCCGAACGCATCGCCGCGCGCGCCAGGCTGTCGACGGCCGCCGCCGACAGCGGCTCCAGCGCGAGCCGCGTGACGAGGCTGGCCGGCAACTCGCCGAGCAGCCGGCGAAGCGGGTGCGCGGCCGCGACCTCGTCGTCGCGCCAGGACAGGATCAGCAGGCAAGGCACCCGGTCGATGCGTCGGCCGAGGAATTTCAGCAGGTCCAGCGTGGCATCGTCAGCCCAGTGCACGTCCTCGAACACCGCGACGACGGGCCGGCGGCTTGCCTGCAGCGTCGACAGCACCGCCTCGAACAGCTCGGCGCGCGCGTGGCCGGGCTGCAGCAGCGCCTTGAACGCGACGTCGGTGCTGCGGGCGATGTCGTGGACTGGCGCGAGCGGGTGCGGTGTCTCGAGCGAGTCGCACGCGCCCCACCATAGCGTGGCGTCGCCGCGCCGTTCGGCCATCGCCTTCAACAGCGTCGTCTTGCCGATGCCCGCCTCCCCGTTCACCAGGAGGGCGTGGCCGCTGCCCAGCCGCGTGGCCGCCAGCTGGCGTTCGAACGTCAGCAGGGCGGCGTCGCGTTCGACGAGCTCCATCGCTTCACGCCGGAGGCAGGCGGCCCAGCGCCGCCATCACCGCGTCGAGATCGGCGGGCGTGACGTCCAGCCCGAAGCCGTCGGCCAACACGTCGCCGAATTCCGCGCGCGTCTGCAGCGTCTGTTCGACCGGCGCCGCGTCCTGCGGCCGGAAGGTGGACAGGCGGTGGTTGAACAGGCGCAGGCGCCCTCCGGCGATCGCGCAGCCGACGAGCAGGTTGTGCGCCAGCATCGACTTCGGATGCGTGGCGACGAACCAGTTGCCCATCTCGCAGTCGATCGCGTGTGGCGCCGTCGGCAGCAGCTGGTAGCAATCGGCCCAGCCGTCGGCGCCGCGCATGCGCAGCAGCAGCTCATTGTCGACGTCGACGAGGCGGTAGGCGCCGGTGGCGGCCGCCTGTTCGTCGCGGCTCGCCAGCAGGAGCGGGGCGAGCGGCGCGATGGTGCCGCAGCCGACGTCGACCAGGTGATCGGCGCCGTCAAGGACGACCCGCGTGGCCAGGTGGGTTCGGGCCGTGATGACGTCGGCCGGGACGCCGGAGCGAATGCGCGCCTCCATGGGATGCGCATCGAAGCCCACGGCCTGCAGCACCGCGCGGAACAACGTGTTGTGCTCGAAGCAGTAGCCGCCGCGGCGCTGCCGCACCAGCTTGTCCTGCAGGCCGACGAGGTCGAGCTTGGGCACGCGGCGCGCGAGCACCTCGATGTTCTCGAACGGGATAGCCGTCGCATGGCACAGGATGAGGCGATCGAGGCATTCGCGCGTGGAGCCCGGCGCGCCGGCGAAGCCGATGCGGCGCCAGTAGGCGTCGAGGTCGAGGTCCCGCGTGTCGATCGGCTCGACGTGCGCGAAGCCGCCGCTCATGCGGCCTCGATCAGCCAGCCGAAGGCCGGCAAGCTGCGTTCGGTGCCGCCCAGCTTGTGCGTCTGTGCAGCCTGCGTCACGTTGACGACGACGGTGACGCCGTCCGCGCCCAGCGTGCGTCGGAAGGCGAACAGCCGGTCGTTGCCGACGTCGACCAGCGCCAGCGCACCGCCATGCTGGCCGTTGCCCAGCGCCGGATGCTTGTGCTTGAGCGCGAGCAGGTTCGTGTAGAACGACTCGAGTTCGTGCGTCTTCCACGCGATCGGATCCTTCTCGAAGAACTCCAGTCGCTTGGCCAGGCGCGATTCCTGGCCGTTGTAGATCAGCGGCATGCCGGGCAGCGTGAACGTGAGCACCGCGAGCGGGAGGTAGGCGCCGCCGTAGAGCTCGGCGTCGGTGCCGTTCCACGAGTTGAAGTCGTGGTTGGCGGTGAAGCGCATGCGGTAGGCCGACGCCGGATAGCCGTGGGGCTCCTTCGCGGCCCAGTCGCGCAATTCGGCAGCGCCGGCCTTGCCCTGGCCGATGTGATGAAACAGCGCCGCCAGGTCCCAGCTGTAGGTCATGTCGAATGCCGCGCGGTGCAGGTCGCGCGCATCGGACTCGGCCAGCATGAACATCGGCTTGACGGCGTCGAGCTCGCGCCGCGCGCGCTCCCAGAACGGCGTCGGCACCAGGCTCGCGACGTCGCAGCGGAAGCCGTCCAGATCGGTCTCGCGCACCCAGAACTGCATCGCCGCGATCATCGCGTCGCGCAGCGCGGGGCGGTCGTAGTTCAGCGCGGTGACATCCGACCAGTGCTCCTCGCCGGGCTGGCCGGCGTTGAACGTCACCGGAAAGATCGCCCCGTGCGCGTCGAGTCTGTACCAATCCTTGTGCTCGTGCGTCCACGGATGGTCGAACGCGGTGTGGTTGGCCACCCAGTCGAGGATCACCTTCATGCCCAGCCCATGCGCCGCCTGGACGTAGTCGCGCGCGTCGGCGAGCGTGCCGAACTCGGGGTTCACCGCGGCGTAGTCGCGGATCGAGTAGTAGCTGCCCAGCGTGCCCTTGCGCTCGAGCTTGCCGATCGGCTGCAGCGGCATCAGCCAGAGGATGTCGACGCCCATCGCCTTCAGGCGGGGCAGGTCGGCCATCGCTGCCTTCAACGTGCCGTCGGCGCTGTACTGGCGCACGTTGACCTGGTAGATCGCGGCATGGCGCGACCAGGGCACGTGCGCCATCTCGGGCGGTGCGGCGTCGGCGGCGTGGGAGGTGCTCATGGCGAGGGTCGACGTGGTGGCGAGCAGCGAGAGGAACCGACGACGTAGCAGGGACATCGATGCCTCCTTGGGCGGCCCAGTTTAGTCCTGCGCGCCGGGGCTCGGAACCCTCGCCAGCGCGCTTGCAGCGGGCCCCGCCGCCGATGCAGGTTCGAAAGCGGCGCCGTATCCGCATCCGCCGCGCTCGCAAAGGGGTGGCGGATGGGCGATCCCGATCGCGATCAGCGCGCGTGCTTGCGCCTGGCGCCGGCGGGGTGAGCGGCAAACATCGTCATGTGCCGCAGGATCCACTGCAGCAGCTCGTGCGGCGCGGTCGCCAGCGGTCGACCCGCACGCACCAGCACGCGCGCGTGGACGCTGCGAAACAGCGCATGGTCGATGGGGACCACCGCCAGGTCGCCCGCCGCCACTTCGCGATGCACCGCGAACTCGCCGACCAGCGCGATGAAGTTGCCGGTCGCGGCGAGGCGCTTCAGGGCCGCCAGCGAGTTGGTGGTCAGCGCGGGCCGGATCTCGACGTTCTCCGCATGCGACAGCATCTGCACCGCCTGACCGATGCCGAACGATCCCGGCATCAGCGCCAACGGGTGCACCAGCAGGTCGGCGATGCGGGCCGGGGTGCCGCGGGCCACGAGCGGATGGTCGGGTCGCGCCATCAGCACGACGGGTTGGCGACAACTGGCATGGCGTTCGACGGCGGCGTGGGGCGGCGGGTTGTACGCGAGCCCGATGTGCGCGCGACTCTCGGCGACGTCCTGCACCAGCGCCTCGGCGGACACGGTGTCGATCGCGATCTCCAGGCCCGGATAGCGCGCGCAGAACGCGGCCAGCACCTGGTCGACCAGCACGTCGACGAAGCCCTCGCTGATCGCCACGCGCACGCTGCCCGAGCGCAGGCCGCGCAGCGCCTGCAGTCGGTCCTCGAGCTGCTCCTGGTGCGCCTGGTAGCCGCGCCAGAACTCCAGCAGGTGCAGCGCGGCCTCGGTCGGCTTGACGCCGCGCGGCTCGCGTTCGAACAGGCGCGTGTCGAGCTCCTCCTCGAGCAGCCGGATCTGCCGCGTGATGACGGAGGGCGCCGTGTCGAGCGCCTCCGCCGCGCCCCGGATCGTGCCGTGGGCAAGCACCTCGCGAAAGTAGCGCAGGCGTTGCTGGTTGATCTCGCGCATGGGAAGCCTCGCCGCGGGTTATGTTGCTCACAAGGCAACGAAGTGTGATTTTAGTTGCTCTTGTTCTATTGCCCAGCCAAACCGAACATGCGGACATCGCTTCAAGGAGTTCTGCCATGCCCATGTCGTCCCAGCCTTCACGCCGCCTGTTCCTCGGTACCGCCGCCCTCGGCCTGGGTGCCGCGGCGGCGCAACTCGCGATTCCCACGACCGCGCGTGCCCAGGCCGCGTCGGCACCGGCCCCGACGGGTGGCGAACTGGGCAGCTTCGGCCCGCTGCGCCAGGTCGATGCGGGTTTGCTGAGCATGGGCTATGTCGACATGGGGCCGGCGGACGGTCGCGTCGTGATCCTGCTGCACGGCTGGCCGTACGACATCCATAGCTTCGTCGACGTGGCACCGCGCCTGGCCGCCGCGGGCTTTCGCGTCATCGTGCCGCACTTGCGCGGGCATGGGAGCACGCGCTTTCTGTCGAGCGCGTCGATGCGCAACGGCCAGCAGGCGGCGGTCGCGCTGGACATCGTGGCCCTGATGGACGCGCTGCGCATCCGCAAGGCCGTCTTCGGCGCGTTCGACTGGGGTGCGCGCACCGCAGACATCGTCGCGGCGCTGTTTCCGGAGCGGGTCGAGGGGCTGGTCTCGGTGAGCGGTTACCTGATCAACAACCGCGCAGCGATCAAGGCGCCGCTGCCGCCGTCGGGCGAATACGCCTGGTGGTACCAGTTCTACTTCGCGACCGAGCATGGCCGCGCGGGCTACGAGAAGTACCGCCATGACTTCGCGAAGCTGATCTGGAAGACCGCGTCGCCGAAGTGGACCTTCAGCGACGCCGAATTCGACCGCAGCGCCGCGTCGTTCGACAACCCCGACCACGTGGACGTCGTCATCCACAACTACCGCTGGCGCCAGAGCCTGGCGGACGGCGAGATGCGCTACGACGACATCGAGCGCCGACTGGCCGCGGGCCCGGCCATCACGGTGCCGGCCATCGTGCTCGAAGGCGACGCCAACGGCGCCCCGCACGCGAACGGCGACGCGGCATTCCGCGGCAAGTTCACCGGCCCGTACGGCTATCGCGTGATCACGGGCGGCATCGGCCACAACCTGCCGCAGGAGGCGCCCAAGGAGTTCGCGCAGGCGGTGATCGACGTGGCGCGGCTGCCCGAGTTCAAGGCGTGAAGGCGTCGGCTATCGTCAATGGCGCATGGTTGCCGGAGCGCTCGGGCAGGGCGTTGTGCTCCTTGCGCGGCAGTGCCGCGACGCCGGGCGCGGCGAGGGGGGTAGTCACTCGACAGGAGGCCTGCGCCGTCCTGAATCCTGCATGAAGCGAGACTTTTGCCGACGTTGGCCGTCTGGCCCGCGCAATCCGGGGACGGGAAACCCGCAGGTCGATCCTGATGAGAGTAAGGTGTTTCTGCATACCCCGCCAGATATTCATCAGAGAGGGCGACGAGATCCGCTCGAAGCGCCCGCCTCCACCTGAAAGCCCCCATGTCGTCTCTGATCCATTGCGTCTACTGCAGCGCATCTACTCGTTCTTTTGGGGCAGCCGATCTGGAGGAACTGTTGCGACTCGCGCGGCTGAACAATGCGCGCGCCGGCCTGACCGGGATGCTCTTGTACGCGGAGGGTTCATTCTTCCAGGTACTTGAAGGGCCGGCGAAGGCCGTTGACGCGCTCTATTGCAAGATCGAACTTGACACGCGCCACGCCCGGATGACGAAGATCATTCATGAACCGATTCAGCGAAGACTCTTCGAAGAATGGACGATGGGGTTCTCCGCCATGTCGCGTAAGGAAATGGAGACCATACCTGGCACCAACGACTTCTTCGGCCAAGGCAAATGCTTCATCGATCTCGATGCCGGCCGAGCCAAGAAGTTGCTGGCGGCATTTCGCAGTGGCCGCTGGCGCCCGATGCTTTCCGGCTCTCCGCGCCCCGATCCGGTCGAGGTTTGAGCATGGATACACTCTCGCCGCCCAGCCAGGGCGCCGGGCTCCAGTCGCCTTCGTTGGAGGCGCATGCCCCGGACTTTTCGTACGCGTTTCAGCCCATAGTCGACACGGTCGCTCGCGAAGTCTTCTCCTACGAAGCGCTGATCCGGGGGCCGGTTGGCGAGTCCGCATGGAGCGTCCTCGGGCGGGTGCCCTCCCTTCAAAGGTATCTGTTCGACCGGGACAGCCGAGTCGCGGCGATCGCGCTTGCCGCGAAGCTTGGATTGGATTGCCATCTCAATCTCAATTTCCTGCCGCAAGGGCTCTATTTGTGCGCGGATTCGGTCAGCGCGGCTCTGGAGGCGGCTGCCCGCAGCGGACTCTCCATCGAAAATATCATTCTTGAAGTGACCGAAGAGGAAGTCATCGACGACCAGGTCAATTTCTCCGCCCGGCTCAACGAATTTCGCGGCCAGGGCCTGAAGGTCGCGATCGATGATTTCGGCGCGGGCCACGCGGGGTTGAGCCTGCTCGCGGACTTTCAACCGGACCAGATCAAGATCGACATGAAGCTCGTGCGCGGCATCGAACGGCACGGCCCGCGCCAGGCTATCGTCCGGGCCGTCATCCAGGCCTGCGGGGACCTGGGTATCGACGTGATCGCCGAAGGCGTTGAAACCCTGTCCGAGTACCTTTGGTTCTCGGATCAGGGTGTATGCCTGTTCCAGGGCTTCCTGTTCGCGCGCCCGGGATTCGAATGCCTGCCACCCGTGCACTACCCCGGCAACGCATGAGCTGTCGCCCGAGGGTCAGAGATTGAAGTCGTAGTCGATCGTCAACGGCGCGTGGTCGCTGAAGCGCGACTCGATGTGGATGTGTTCCTTGCGCGCCAGCGCGGCGACGCCGGGGGTGGCGAGGTGGTAGTCCAGGCGCCAGCCGACGTTCTTCGCCCACGCCTGGCCGCGGTTGCTCCACCAGGTGTATTGCTCCTCCTTGTCGTTGAGCGTGCGGAACACGTCCACCAGTCCGCCGTCGGTGAGCAACTTCGTCATCCAGCCGCGCTCCTCGGGCAGGAAGCCCGAGTTCTTCTGGTTGCTCTTCCAGTTCTTCAGGTCGATGTTGTTGTGCGCGATGTTGACGTCGCCGACGAGGATGAACTCGCGCTGGCCTTTCAGCGCCATCAGGTGCGGGTAGATCAGGTCGAGGAAGCGGAACTTCGCGGCCTGGCGTTCCTCGCCCGAGGAGCCGCTGGGGAAGTAGCAGCTGATGATGCTCAGCTTCTCGAACGGGTGGCTCAGGCCGGGGCCGGGCTTGTCGTAGCGGAACTCGACGTAGCGGCCTTCCTCGTCGAACTGCGGGTCGCCGAAGCCGGTGACGACCTCGGTGGGCGCGACGCGGCTGTACAGGCCCACGCCCGAGTAGCCCTTCTTGACGGCGTAGTGGAAGCGGCCGGCCATGCCGTCGAGGGCGTCGAAGGTCTCGTGCACGTGTTCATGCTGTGCCTTGACCTCCTGCACGCCCATACAATCGGCCTTCATCGACTCTGCCCAGGCCAGGAAGCCCTTGTTGTGGGCCGAACGGATCCCGTTCAGGTTCAATGTCACCAGGCGAAATCCCAAGGTCCTACTCCATGACTGCTGCTGCCCCCACCAACGACCTGCTCGCGCAGGAATTCGTCCAATTCTCGGTGGAGGCCGGTGTTCTGCGGTTCGGTGATTTCAAGACGAAGGCGGGACGCCAGTCGCCTTATTTCTTCAACACCGGGCTGTTCGACGACGGCGCCAAGCTGATGCGCCTGGGTGAATTCTATGCACGCCGGCTGCTCGCCTCGGGCGTCGAGTTCGACATGCTGTTCGGCCCGGCCTACAAGGGCATCACGCTCGCCGCTGCCGTGGCCATCGGCCTGGCCAGGCACGGCAAGAACGTGCCCTACGCCTACAACCGCAAGGAAGCCAAGGATCACGGCGAAGGCGGCACGCTGGTGGGCGCACCCGTGAAGGGCCGCGTGCTGATCATCGACGACGTGATCACCGACGGCGCCTCCAAGCGCGAGGCCGCCGACCTGATCCGCGCCGTCGGCGCCGAGCCGGTGGGCGTGGCCATCACGATGGATCGCCAGGAACGGGCGCGCGACGCAGTCGCACCGCCCGTTTCGGGCGGGGATGTCGGCGAGGATCGGCGCTCCGGCGTTCAATACGTGGAGCAGTCGCTGGGCCTGAAGGTGATCGCGATCGCGACGCTGGCCGACCTGATGCAACTGCTCGCCACCACGGGCGACCCCGCCCTCTCCGCGAATGCGGCGGCGGTCGCCGCGTATCGCGCCCGCTACGGCATCGACGTCTGATCACGAGGAACCACGCATGAGCCATCGCCCCGTTTGTTCGCTGCGCGCCATCCGGATGGCGATGTTGGCCGCGCTGGCCGTCGCCGGCGTCGGCGCCCAGGCCATGACCGTGAGCTACCAGTGCACCGGTCGCAGGCTGCTCACCGCGGAGCTGACGCCGCGTGCCGGCCAGATCCATTTCGAGGGTCACGACTGGACGCTCGCGCGCGTTCGCAGCGGGCGCGAGGCGCACTACGTGAACGCCAAGGCGGGCATCGATGTGGTGACGAAGGAACGCCAGATGACGTTCACGCACGGCCCGGAGAAGCTGGAGTGTTTCCTGTACTCGGACGCGCTGCCGGGCGACGCACCACGGAAGACCAACTGACATGACGCTGACCACGAGCGACCCGGCCACGGGCGAGACCATTCTTCGCGAGGCTCGCATGTCCTGGTGGGCGCTGTGGCCGCGCGTGGTGCTGGGCCTCCTCGGCCTGGTGCTCGCCGCCTGGGGCTTGCTGCGCCAGGATCAGTCCGGCTACGCGGTGGCCGGCTTCGGCGCGCTGATGTTCCTGTGGTTCGTCGGCGGCGCGATGGTCCGGCGCAGCGCGATGAGCGTCAAGCTGACCGCGCGTTATCTGGTGCTGCAGACCGGCCTCGTCAGCCGCCACACGTCCACCGTGATGCTCAACCGCATCGAGGGCCTCGACGTGGACCAGAGCCTGTGGCAACGCATGACCGGCTACGGCACGCTGACGATCCGGGGTACCGGCAGCGAGGACCTGCGCCTGGCCGGCATCGCCGATCCGGTCGGCTTCCAGACCGAGGCGCGCAAGGCCATCAACGTGGCCAGCGGCGCTCCGATCTAGCGAATGAAGGCGTCATCCTGCGCGGAGCGAAGCAGAGTCGCAGGATCCACGCCAGGGGAAGCGCTGCCCGGCGCGTGGATCCTGCGACTGCGCGCAGGATGACGGGCAGGGTCAGCCCGTCAGCTTCTTCTTCAGCATCTCGTTGACCTGGGCCGGGTTGGCCTTGCCCTTGCTGGCCTTCATCGCCTGGCCCACCAGCGCCTGGAACGCCTTGTCCTTGCCGGCGCGGAACTCGTCGACCGACTTCTGGTTCGCGGCCAGCACGCCGTCGATGATGGACTCCAGCTCGCCGGTGTCGTTCATCTGCTTCAGGCCGAGGGACTCGATCAGCACGTCGACGCTGCCGGCCGTGCCCTTCTCGCGCGTCCACAGCGCGTCGAACACCTGGCGCGCGGCGTTGTTGGAGATCGTGCCGTCCTGGATGCGCTTGATCAGCGCGGCCAGCAGCGCGGCGTCGACCGGGCTCTCGCCGATCTCGATGCCGTCGGTGTTCAGGCGACGCGAGATCTCGCCCATCACCCAGTTGGCGGCCAGCTTGGCCGGCGCGCCGGCGTCGCGCGCGGCCTCGTAGAACCGCGCGGTCGCGAGCGATTGCGTCATCGACGCGGCGTCGGCCGGGGCCAGGCCGTCGGTCTTCTGGAAGCGCTCGGCCATCGCACGCGGCAGCTCGGGCATCTGCGCGCGCACCTGCTCCACCCACTCGCGCGAGATCACCAGCGGCGGCAGGTCGGGGTCGGGGAAGTAGCGGTAGTCCTGCGCGTCTTCCTTCGTGCGCATCATGCGGGTCTCGCCGGTGTCCGGGTCGAACAGCACGGTGGCCTGGATGATCGTGCCGCCGTTCTCGATCTCGTCGATCTGCCAGTTGATCTCGTAGTCGATCGCCTGCTGCAGGTGGCGGAAGCTGTTCAGGTTCTTGATCTCGCGCCGCGTGCCGTAGGGCTGGCCGGGACGGCGCACCGAGACATTGGCGTCGCAGCGGAACGAACCTTCCTGCATGTTGCCGTCGCAGATGTCGAGCCATTGCACGAGCGCGTGCAGCGCCTTCGCATAGTCCACGGCCTCCGTCGACGAGCGCATGTCGGGCTCGGTGACGATCTCCAGCAGCGGCGTGCCGGCGCGGTTCAAGTCGATGCCCGACATGTTGGCGTGGCCTTCGTGCACCGACTTGCCGGCGTCTTCCTCGAGGTGGGCACGCGTCAGGCGCAGTTGGCGCAGTTCGCCGTTGTGCATGAACGGCACGATGCCGCCCTGCACCACGGGGATCTCGTACTGGCTGATCTGGTAGCCCTTGGGCAGGTCGGGATAGAAGTAGTTCTTGCGCGCGAAGATCGACAGCGGCGCGATGGTGGCGTTCACGGCCAGGCCGAGGCGGATCGCGCGTTCGACGGCGCCGCGGTTGAGCACCGGCAGCGTGCCCGGCAGCGCCAGATCGACGGCCGAGGCCTGCGTGTTGGGGGCCGCGCCGAACTCGGTGGACGCGCCGGAGAAGATCTTGCTGACCGTCGACAACTGCGTGTGGGTCTCGAAGCCGATCACGACTTCATAGCCGCGAATGAGGGTGCTCATGATGGGACGCTGTCCTTGGAAACTTTGGCCGCGGAAATTGGACCGTGGCGAGATGAAACGAGGTCGTGTTCTGTGATGACGGCGGCTCGCGCGAGCGCGCCCGCGGCCGACTGGGCGACCGCGAGCGTCTCGCGGCAGCGCGCGGCGTACGCTGGCGAGAGCTCCACGCCGATCGCGTGGCGGCCCAGCGCCAGCGCCGCGGCGAGGGTGGTGCCGGAGCCGGCGAACGGATCGAGCACGGTGTCGCCCGGGTCGGTGAAGAGCTCGATGAACCAGCGCGGCAAGGCTTGCGGGAACGCGGCGCTGTGGCCCTTGTTGCCACACTCGGTGGCCAGGTGAAGCACGTTGGTGGGGTACGCGTGCTCGCGGCCCTGCCAATTGGCGATGTTCTTGCCGAACGCGTTGCCCACCCGCGAGTCGTGGCGCACGACGTCGTTGGCGCCGAGCGTCTTCAGGCGCGTCTGCGCCCAGTCGCCCATCGGCACCATCACCGCGTCCTGGTTCATCTTGAACTTGCGCTCGCGCGTGAAGTGCAGGCAGCGCTCCCACGCGTCGCGAAAGCGGTTGGGCCACTTGCCGGGAAAGCAGTTGCGCTTGTGCCAGACGTATTCCTCCGTCCACAGCCAGCCCTGCTTCTTCATCGCCAGGATCAGCTCGAGGACGTAGGTGTGGCGCTCGCCGTCGACCACCTTTTCCTTGATGTTGATCACCAGCGAGCCGGTGGGCTTCAACACGCGCGCGAACTGCTCGGCGCGCGGCATGAACCACGCGACGTAGTCGTCCGGCGTCACGCCGCCGTAGGTGGAGGCGCGCTGGTCGGCGTAGGGCGGCGACGTGACGATCAGGTCGACGCGATGGGCGGGCAGCGAGCGCAGCACGTCCAGGCAGTCGCCCGCGACCACGCCGCCGCGCAACGGGGCAGCGGGGGGCAGGTGGTCGGCACGCGCGATCATCAGGCCTGGGGACGTTGCAGGTGGAAGTCGGTCGCCAGCTGCAGCGCGTGCGCCGCGTGCAGCAGCGTGCCCTCGGCGAAGTAGTTGCCGAGCAGCTGGAGTCCCACGGGCATGCCGCCTTCGCCCAGGCCGGCGGGCACGCTCATGCCGGGCAGGCCCGCGAGCGAGCCGGGCAGCGTGAAGATGTCGGCGAGGTAGGCCTTGACCGGATCGTCGCCCTGTTCGCCGAGCTTCCACGCCACCGTCGGCGCCACCGGGCCGGCGATCAGGTCGCATTGCTTGAAGCAGGCCTGGAAGTCGTCGGCGATCATGCGGCGCAGCTTCTGCGCCTGCAGGTAGTAGGCATCGTAGTAGCCGTGGCTCAGCACGTAGGTGCCGATCATGATCCGGCGTTTCACCTCGGGGCCGAAGGCCTCGGAGCGGGACAGCCGGTACATCTGCTCGAGTTCGGACGGATCCTTGGGCTGCGACGGGCGCACGAGCGGCTTGTCGGTGCGGTGGCCGTAGCGCACGCCGTCGTAGCGGCTCAGGTTCGAGCTCGCCTCCGCGGGGGCGATGATGTAGTACACCGGAATGGACAGTTCGGTGCGGGGCAGCGACACCTCGACCAGCGTGGCGCCCAGCTTCTCCATCTCGGCCAGCGCGGCGTGCACGCGGCCGCTCACGTCGGCGGCCAGTGCGGCCGGGAAGAACTCCTTGGGCAGGCCGATGCGCAGGCCTTTCAGCGGCTGGGCGGCGGTCGCGCCCGCGCGCGCCGCGAGCATCTGCGCATGGAAATCCTGCGGCGGCTGCTGCACGCTGGTGGCGTCGCGCTCGTCGAAGCCGCTCATCGCCGACAGCAGCAGCGCGCAATCCTCGGCCGAGCGCGCGAGCGGGCCGGCCTGGTCGAGGCTGGACGCGAACGCGATCATGCCGAAGCGCGAGCACACGCCGTACGTCGGCTTGATGCCGGTCACGCCGGTGAAGCTGGCGGGCTGGCGGATCGAGCCCCCGGTGTCGGTGCCGGTGGCGGCAGGGACCAGTTGCGCGGCGACCGCGGCGGCGGAGCCGCCCGAGGAGCCGCCCGGCACGCGCGTGGCGTCCCAGGGGTTGCGCACCGGGCCCCAGGCCGAGTTCTCGTTGGCCGAGCCCATCGCGAACTCGTCGCAGTTGAGCTTGCCCAGCGACAGGGCGCCGGCGGCCTTCAGGCGCGCGACGACGGTGGCGTCGAACGGGCTCCTGTAGCCCTCCAGCATCTTCGAGCCGGCGGTGGTGGTCGACTCCTGCGTGACGAAGATGTCCTTGTGCGCGATCGGCACGCCCAGCAGCGGACCCGAGGCACCGTCCGCACCGGACTCACGCTTCGCGTCGGCGGCCTTCGCAGCGGCCAGCGCGCCGTCGGCGTCGACGACCAGGAACGCGCCGTGGGCATCGGCCTTCGCACGCGCGAGCAGGGCCTGCGTCACTTCGACGCTGGAGGTGGTTTTCGCGGCCAGCGCGCGGCCGAGTTCCGCCACGCCCAGGGTATGCAATTCGCCGCTCATTCGATCACCTTCGGCACCAGGAACAGGCCCGCGTCGGCGGCCGGCGCGTTGGCCATGTTGGCCGCGCGATTGTTCGTTTCGGTAACGGCATCGGGGCGCAGTCGCAACTCGACATTGCCGATCGCCGACAGCGGCGTGTGCAGCGGCTCGAGGCCGGACGTGTCGACCGCGCTCATCTGCTCGACGATCTTGAAGAAGTCGTTCAACTGGGTCTGCATCGCAGACCCTTCGGCGGGCGACAGCTCCAGGCGCGCGAGATGCGCGATGCGGCTGACGTCTTCGGGGGACAAGGGCATGGGGAAATCCGGCTTGGGGCGTCGGGCCTCGCAGGGAGGCTGAAAACGAGGGCGCGCCCTCAAAAGTTACGACCTGCATACACGATCGAGGTGCGCGCTTGGGGTATTATCCTCGGTTAATTCGAGGCTTCCTGCACGAGGTTTTTCTCATCATGCAGCCATCTTCGAGCCCACCCAATTCATGCGTCTTGCGGCGCCCGAACGTTTCGCACCTCCAGGTTCGGCACCCGGCCCGGGCTTTCCAAGCCTCCGCCTCAGGTTCCGGAGTCACACCCATCCAGATGGCCTGACGTGCGCCCCGCGAAGACCTCCGCAAACCGCCGACCCGCACCCGCCCGCCAATGTTCTCTTCCCTGCGCCGCTACTTCTCCACCGATCTCGCGATCGACCTCGGGACCGCCAACACGCTGATCTACGTCCGGGGCAAGGGCATCGTCCTCGACGAGCCCTCGGTCGTCTCGATCCGCCACGAAGGCGGCCCGCACGGCAAGAAGATCATCCAGGCCGTCGGCAAGGAAGCCAAGGCGATGCTGGGCAAGGTGCCGGGCAACATCGAGGCCATCCGCCCGATGAAGGACGGCGTGATCGCCGACTTCGTGGTCACCGAGCAGATGATCAAGCAGTTCATCAAGATGGTGCACCCGCGCAGCCTGCTCACGCCGAGCCCGCGCATCATCATCTGCGTGCCCTGCGGCTCGACCCAGGTCGAGCGCCGCGCCATCAAGGACGCGGCCGAGGCGGCCGGCGCGAGCGCCGTCTACCTGATCGAGGAACCGATGGCCGCGGCCATCGGCGCCGGCCTGCCGGTGTCGGAAGCCTCCGGCTCGATGGTGGTCGACATCGGCGGCGGCACCACGGAGGTCGGCGTCATCTCGCTGGGTGGCGTGGTCTACAAGGGCAGCGTCCGCGTGGGCGGCGACAAGTTCGACGAAGCCATCATCAACTACATCCGCCGCAACTATGGCATGTTGATCGGCGAACAGACGGCCGAAAACATCAAGATGGGCATCGGCTCGGCCTTCCCGGGCTCGGAAGTGCGCGAGATGGAAGTCAAGGGCCGCAACCTGTCCGAAGGCGTGCCGCGCAGCTTCACCATCAGCTCCAACGAGGTGCTGGAAGCGCTCACCGACCCGCTCAACCAGATCGTCTCCGCCGTGAAGAACGCGCTGGAACAGACGCCGCCCGAACTGGGTGCCGACATCGCCGAGCGCGGCATGATGCTCACCGGCGGCGGCGCGTTGCTGCGCGACCTGGACCGCCTGCTGGCCGAGGAAACCGGCCTGCCGGTGCTGGTGGCCGAAGACCCGCTTACCTGCGTCGTGCGCGGTTGCGGCATGGCGCTCGAGCGCATGGAGCGCCTCGGCGCGATCTTCACGTCCGATTGACCCCACGCTCGCTGGCGCTCGCTGCCCCCGAGGGGCCGCCCGCGACTGGCCCGGCAGAGCCGGTTCCAGCGCTCCCTTGTACTTTCAAGCGAGTGTCCAAGCGCCAGCGGCGGTGACGACACTCTACCGGGCGCCGTTATTTCGGAAAGCGCGGGTTCTCTAGGCCGGCAACGGAACCTTGGCTTGCGATAATCCCTCTGATCGCAACCCTCTTCTAGTCCCACGCCGTGGCTGTCGCCGCGGCGCTTTGAGTACCCCATGCCGCTCGGTACCCTGGACCGCCGTCCCCCGCCGTTCTTTCACCAGGGCCCGTCCGCATTGACGCGCCTGGCGGTGTTCTCCGCGGTGGCGCTGTTCCTGATGGCGGCCGATACCCGCTTCGCGGTCACCCGCCCGCTGCGCTCGGGCCTGCAGATGCTGCTGCTGCCGCTGGAGCGCGCGCTGGCGGTGCCCGTGCAGATGTCGCATGCCAGCAGCGAGTACATGGGCGGGTTGCACCAGGCGCAGGCCGACCTGAGCCGCGCCGAGCTCGCGCTGACCGCACAGTCGGCCAAGGCGGCACGCGTCGACACCCTCACGGCCGAGAACACCCGGCTGCGCGCGCTGGTCGACCTGAAGCCGGGCTTGCCGGTCAAGTCGATGGCCGCCGAGGTGCTGTACGAGGCGAGCGACCCCTTCTCGCGCAAGATCTTCATCGACCGCGGCGCGTCGCAGGGGGTCGTGCCCGGCGCGCCGGTGATCGACGAGGCCGGCGTGCTCGGCCAGGTCACGCGCGTCTATCCGCTGTCGTCCGAGGTGACGCTGCTGATCGACAAGGAAGCCGCCATCCCCGTGCTCAACACCCGCACGCACCAGCGCAGCGCGGCGTTCGGCGCCGACGGCAATGCGCTGGAGCTGCGCTTCATGGCCGGCAACGCCGACGTGAAGGTGGGCGACGTGCTGCAGACCAGCGGCGTCGATGGCATCTACCCGCCCGGGCTGGACGTGGCCAAGGTGGTGAAGGTGGATCCGCGCGCCGACTCGTCGTTCGCACGCATCGCGCTGGCCCCCACGGCCTCGGCCGACGGCGTGCGCCACGTGCTGGTGCTCGAGCCGATGGCGATGCAACTGCCCGCGCGTCCGGCGCCCGAGCCGGAACCGGTGCTGCCCAAGGGCCAGAAACCGATCAAGGGGACCAAGAAGTGATCATGCCGCGCGGCGCCGATCAGCTCCTGCTGCCGGTCAACCCCCTGTTCCTCTGGTTCTCGCTGTTCGCGGCGCTCGTCTTCAACATGCTGCCGCTGGGCCGCATCGCGGCCTTGCCCGACCTGCTGGCGCTCGTGCTCGTGTTCTGGAACGTGCACCAGCCGCGTCGCGTGGGCATCGGTGCCGCATTCTTCTTCGGCCTGCTGATGGACGTGCACCAGGGCGCCGTGCTGGGACAGCACGCCGAGGCGTACACGCTGCTGAGCTTCCTCGCGATCACGATGCACCGCCGCCTGCTGTGGTTCGGGCTGGCCGAGCAGGCGTTGCAGATCCTGCCCGTCTTCATCGTCGCGCACGCCGTGTCGCTGGTCGTGCGCCTGCTGTCGAGCGGCAGCTTCCCCGGCTGGACGATGCTGCTGGCCCCCCTGTTCGAGGCGCTGCTGTGGCCCGTGGTGTCGTGGCTGCTGCTGGCGCCGCAACGCCGCGCTCCGGACCGTGACGAAAACCGCCCTCTTTAAGAATCGATTGGTGCGCTTGTGAAGTCGATGACCGAACTGCGGAACATCGAGGTCGAACTCGATCGCTTCCGCACGCGCACGATCGCCGCGGCGGCGTTCGTGCTGCTGTGCTTCGGCGTGCTGGTGTTTCGCTGGTTCGTTCTGCAGGTGGTGCGCCACGACGACCTGCAGGCGCAGGCCGAGGCCAACCGCATCGGCGTCGTGCCCATCGTGCCCAACCGCGGCCTGATCGTCGACCGCAACGGCACGGTGATGGCCACCAACTATCCGGCCTACACGCTGGAGATCACGCCGTCCAAGCTGGCTGACCTGGAAGGCACGATCAACGAGATCGCCAAGGTGATCGAGGTGACGCCGCGCGACCGCAAGCGCTTCGCGCGGCTGGCGGCCGAAGGCAAGAGCTTCGAGTCGGTGCCCATCCGCACCAAGCTCACCGACGAGGAAGTGGCGCGCTTCGTGGCGCAGCGCTTCCGCTTTCCGGGCGTGGAGATCAAGGCGCGGCTGTTCCGCAACTACCCGCACGGCGAGCTCGCGAGCCACCTGGTGGGCTACATCGGCCGCATCAACCAGGAAGAAAAGCAGAAGATCGTCGACGACTGGACGGACGAGGACCAGGCCAACTACCGCGGCACCGAGTACATCGGCAAGCTCGGCCTGGAGCAGAGCTACGAGTCGGAGTTGCACGGCACCACCGGCTTCGAGCAGATCGAGACCTCGGCCGGCGGCCGCGCCGTGCGCCAGCTCGCCAGCAAGCCGGCCACGCCGGGCAATACCCTGCAGCTGTCGATCGACATTCGCCTGCAGGCGCTCGTGGAGGAACTGTACGGCACGCGTCGCGGCGCCCTGGTGGCCATCGACCCGCGCAACGGCGAGGTGCTGGCCTTCGTCTCCAAGCCCACGTTCGATCCCAACCTGTTCGTCGACGGCATCGACTCGGACAACTGGAAGGACCTGAACGAGTCCCTCGACAAGCCGCTGCTCAATCGCGCCATCCGCGGCACCTACGCGCCCGGTTCCACCTACAAGCCCTACATGGCCCTGGCCGCGCTGACGCTCGGCAAGCGCACGGCCGCCTGGGGCATGCAGGATCCGGGGCACTACACCTTCGGCAACCACGTGTTCCACGACGATGTGCCCCAGGGCCACGGCTTCGTCGACATGTACGCGTCGATCGTCAAGTCCTGCGACATCTACTACTTCGCCCTGGCCAACGACCTCGGAGTCGACAACATCGCCGCCTTCATGCAGCCGTTCGGCTTTGGCCAGCCGACCGGCATCGACCTGCAGGGCGAGTTGCGCGGCGTGCTGCCCTCCACCGAGTGGAAACGCAAGGCCTACCGCAAGGCCGAGCAGCAGCGCTGGTACGCCGGGGAGACGATTTCGCTGGGCATCGGCCAGGGCTACAACAACTACACCATCATGCAGCTGGCCAACGCGTTGGCCACGCTGTCGACCGGCGGCCAGCGCCATACCCCGCACCTGGTGCGCGACGTGGTCGACGTCGTCTCCGGCGCGCGTCATCCGGTCGCGCCGACCCCGCTCGAGCCGTTGAATCTCAACCCCGAGTTCGTCGAGGTGATCCGCAACGCGATGGTCGGCGTGAACAAGGAAGGCACGGGCGCGCAGGCGTTCGCCGGCGCCGGCTACGTCTCGGCCGGCAAGACGGGCACGGCGCAGGTCGCCAGCATCAAGACCAACGAGAAGTACAACGCCGCCAAGGTGTCGGAATACCTCCGCGACAACGCGCTGTTCATTTCGTTCGCGCCGGCCGACAAACCCACGATCGCCATCGCGCTGGTGGTGGAGAACGTCTCAGGTTTCGGTGCCCAGTACGCGGGCCCGGTGGCGCGTCGGGTGATGGACTACTGGATCAAGGGCATCTACCCGACCGACGAGGACATCGCCTCCGTGCAGGCCGGCATCGGCGGGCCACCCAAGACGGCCGGCCTGCCGATCTCGCTGGCCCCCAACATCCGCCTGGGCACCAACCACTCGCCCAACGCCGATGATTCGGTCGGCACGCCGCTGGCGGGCGCCGACGACGCGGCCGGCGCCGCGAGCGCCGTGGCGGCGTTCCAGGCGGCCAGCGGCGCCAGCGCGCCGACGCTCGCCGAGCGTGCCGCCGCCGTGGCCAGCGCGGCCAGCGCCGCGCGTGCCGCCGCGGCACAGGCCGCGCTCACCAACGCCGGCACGGGCAGCGTCCCCGTCGCCGCGTCGGCGGCCGCGAAGCGCCTGCCGTCGCAATGGACGCCGACGCCCAATCCCGGAAAGCGCAAGCCATGATCGCCGTCGTCGAACGTCCCACGATCTGGCAACGCCTGCGCCCGGTGCTGCTCGGCTTCGACCTGACGCTGATGATCGCGGTGTTGATGATCTGCGCGATCGGCCTGGTCACGATGTACTCGGCCGGCTACGACTACGGCACGCGCTTCACCGACCACGCGCGCAACATGGCGCTCGCCTTCGGGGTGCTGTTCATCGCGGCGCAGATCTCGCCGCAGAACCTGATGCGCGTGGCCGTGCCGCTGTATTCGGTCGGCCTCGCGCTGCTCCTGGCTACCGCGGTGATGGGGATCACGAAGAAAGGCGCCACGCGCTGGCTCAACATCGGCGTGATCATCCAGCCCAGCGAGATCATGAAGCTCGCGATGCCGCTGATGCTGGCGTGGTGGTTCCAGAAGCGCGAGGGGCAGCTGCGCGCACTCGACTTCGCGATCGCCGGCCTGATCCTGCTGCTGCCGGTCGCGTTCGTCGCCAAGCAACCCGATCTCGGCACCGCCATCCTGATCCTGTCGGCCGGCCTCTACGTGATCTTCTTCGCAGGGCTCTCGTGGAAGCTGATCCTGCCGGTGCTGGTGCTGGCCGTGGTGGGCATCGTCGCGGTGGTGTTGAGCGAGGAGCGGATCTGCCAGGACGAGGTCGTCTGGCCGCTCCTGCGCGACTACCAGAAGCACCGCATCTGCACGCTGCTCGATCCCACCACCGATCCGCTCGGCAAGGGCTTCCACATCATCCAGGGCATGATCGCGATCGGCTCGGGCGGCGTCACCGGCAAGGGCTTCATGAGCGGCACGCAGACGCACCTCGAGTTCATCCCCGAGCGCACCACCGACTTCATCTTCGCCGCCTATTCCGAGGAGTTCGGCATGCTGGGCGCGCTGCTGCTGCTGTTCGGCTTCACGCTGCTGATCTTCCGCGGCCTGGCGATCGCCGCCGACGCGCCGTCCGTCTTCACCCGCCTGCTCGCCGGCTCCATCACGCTGAGCTTCTTCACCTACGCGTTCGTCAACATGGGCATGGTCAGCGGCATCCTGCCGGTGGTGGGGGTGCCGCTGCCGTTCGTCAGCTACGGCGGGACGGCGATGGTCACGCTGGGGCTGGGACTGGGCTTCCTGACGTCAATCGCGCGCAATCGGCGGTCGGTGCAGACCTGAAGCAGCTCAAGGCGGCGCAGGCAGCTCCGCGAGCGACGCGGGCGCGCACGCGAAGCGCACGGTGAACAGCGCACCCGGGGTGCCGCCGTCGGCATGCAGTTCGGCTGCGTCGGAGATCGTGATGGTCGCCTCGTGCTTGTCGGCGATCTCCTTGACGATCGCCAACCCGAGCCCGCTGCCGTCCACGTCGGTGCCCAGCGCGCGGTAGAACGGCTGGAACACCTGCTCGCGCTCGTCCTCGGGGATGCCGGGGCCGGTGTCTTCGACCTGCAGCACCATCACCTGGCCGTACGGATCGGGCGTCAGGCGCACGGTGACCGTGCCGCCGGCGGGCGTGTACTGCAGCGCGTTGTCGACCAGGTTGCGAATCAGCTCGCGCACGAGCACCGGCTGGCCGACGATGCGCGGCGTGGCCGGATCGGTGTCGGGGCCTTCGTAGCCGAGGTCGATGCGCTTGTCCATCGCGCGCGGGACGAAGTCGCGCACCACCTCGCGGGCCAGCTTGATCAGCGGCACGTCCTGCAGGCGCCGCGCCTGCTCGGTGTCCTCGGCGCGCGCCATCGCCAGCAACTGGTTCACGAGGTGTGCCGCGCTCTGGCTGGAACGCGCGATCTGCTTGAGCGAGCGCTTGATGGACTGCGGATCGCCACCGGCGTCGATCTCGCGTTGCGCCAGCTCGGCCTGCATGCGCAGTCCCGCCAGCGGCGTCTTCATCTGGTGCGCGGCGTCGGCCAGGAAGTGCTTCTGCGCGCCCATCGTCTGGTCGAGGCGCGCCAGCAGGTCGTTGATCGAGCGCACCAGCGGCGCCACTTCCTCGGGCACGTCGTGCTCGTCGATCGGGCTCAGGTCCTGGCTCTCGCGGCGGCGGATGCGTTGTTGCAGCGTGTTGAGCGGCGCGATCCCGCGTGCGAGCGCGAACCACACGAGCAGCACCGCCAGTGGCAGGATCACGAACTGCGGCAGGATCACGCCCTTGATGATCTCGGTGGCCAGGCGCGAGCGCTTGTCGAAGGTTTCCGCCACCTGCACCACGACGCCGCTGTTGGCGCCCGCGGGCGTGCCCACCCACAGGTAGGCGACGCGCACCGGGTCGTTATGGACGTTGTCGTCGCGGAACTGGATCTCGTCGGCCGTCTGGCGTTCCTCCACCGGCGACGCCAGCTCGGCGTCGCCGCCCACCAGGTCCCCCTGGGCGCTGCGCACCTGGTACCAGATGCGGTCGACGTCGTCGCTGCGCAGCAGCGCCGCGGTGGGTTCGGCCAGGCGCAGGTCGTGGCGGCCGGCGAGTCCGTGGTCGAACTCCGGGTCGGCGCGCACCTCGCGCGCGACGCTGTGCGCGAGTTGGCCCAGTTCGCGGTCGTACGGCCGGTTGGCGATGCCCTGGGCGACCAGCCAGGTCAGCGCGACGCTCATCGGCCACAGCAAAAGCAGCGGCGCGAGCATCCAGTCGAGGATCTCGCCGAAAAGGGAGCGCTGTTCGTGCCGGTCGGACAAGATATTGGCCCCCACGCTCCTCCCGTCGCTGCCCCCGAGAGGGCGACCGGTTCGGCTCGGATGTGATCCGCGCTTCCCGGGAGCTTGGGTGGGCCTGCGGCCGGCGGCCGCCTCGAGGCGTGAGGCCTTTCGTGGACGCAGAGTCTACGGTGGTGGCGGGCTGGTGCGGCCGGAAAGATCGGTTCGCGTCGCGAGCACGCGTGCGGATTCGCTCGTGCAAAGCGCCTCCACGTGCAGGCAGGAGGTGAGCACCTGGGCGGCCTGCTGCAGCAGCGCCGCCTGGTAACGCGGGGCAAGCGGACTGGCGTCGTCGACGCTGCGACGCCAGGCGCCTAGCGCGATGTCGAAGCGCTGGATGGTGCGTCTGTGCGCCGCGAGTTCGGGCGCCGTCGCGAGGGCCTCCAGCAGGGCCTCCACGCCGCTGCTGGCCTGGGCGGCGAAGGCCGACAGTTCCGGGGTGGCGTCGCCCGCCTGGGCGGGCTGGGTCAGTGCGCCCATGAGCATCGATGCCTGGTGGACGAGCGTCCGGCTGCGGTAGGCCAGCAGGTACCAGGCTTCGGCATTCATGTTCCAAGGCTTTCGAAAGATCGCGTTGGAACCCAGTGTCGACCGGCGCCGGCCGCCTCTCGACAGGCAGCGAGGGCGCTTCGTGCCGAGTGCACGTTCTTCGCGCCGTCGCGTTGCAGCGGCGGCACAGGCTGCCGACTTTTGCACGAACCGTCGGGCAGGCTGAAAGCTGCGTGAAAGCGTTCGTCCGGTCGTCGCGTCGCGTCCTCAGGCCGCGATCTTCTCCAGGCAGTAGCCCAGGCCGCGCACGGTGGCGATGCGGATCGGGCCCTGCTCGATCTTCTTGCGCAACCGGTGGATGTAGACCTCGATCGCGTTGTTGCTCACCTCCTCGCCCCATTCGCACAGGCGGGTGACGAGCTGGTCCTTGCTGACGAGGCGGCCGGCGCGTTGCAACAGCACCTCGAGCAGGCTGATCTCGCGCGCCGACAGCTCGATCATCTGCTCGTTGATGTAGGCCACGCGGCCGGTGGCGTCGAAGGTCAGGGGGCCGTGGCGGATCACGCTCGATGCCGTGCCCAGGCCGCGGCGGGTGAGGGCGCGCACGCGGGCCTCGAGCTCCTGCAGCGAGAACGGCTTGGCCATGAAATCGTCGGCGCCCAGGTCGAGGCCCTTGACGCGTTGGTCCACGCTGTCGGCCGCGGTGAGGATCAGCACCGGCAGGGTCGAGCCGCGGGCGCGCAGCTTGCGCAGCACCTCCAGCCCGTGCAGGCGGGGCAGGCCCAGGTCGAGGATCAACAGGTCGAACTCGTGCGAGGCGAGGGCGGCGTCGGCTTCGGTGCCGCTGGACACCTGGTCGACGGCATAGCCGGATCCACGCAGGGAGCGCAGCAGGCCGTCCGCGAGGACCTGGTCGTCTTCGGCGATCAGTAGGCGCATGCGACGGTCTCCTGGGCTTTTGGGCTCGTTATCGGTGGGTAGGGCGCTGGGGGCATTTTCGGGGCGATTCGGCGCCGGCGTCGTGGCGGAGCGCGCCGTATATTGATTTTTGTCAGGGCGTTGTTGCTGGCTCACGCAGCGAGCCTCAGCCCGCGAATAATCTTTCCTCAATGGCTGTACATATATCCAGCTGTTGGTCATAATCCCCGCAGCGCAAACCGAACACGGAGATCCGCATGGACGCCCCCACCAAGAACGCCTCGAAGAACGCCAACCCCGCCACCAACCAGGCGGTCAACGCCGCCCCCGTCGCGCAGACGCCGGCGCTGAACGCCGAGAAGGCCAAGGCCCTGCAGGCCGCGTTGGCCCAGATCGAGAAGCAGTTCGGCAAGGGCTCGATCATGCGCCTGGGCGCCGGTGAGGCGATCGAGGACATCCAGGTCGTCTCCACCGGCTCGCTGGGCCTGGACATCGCACTGGGCGTCGGCGGCCTGCCGCGCGGCCGCGTGGTCGAGATCTACGGCCCGGAATCGTCCGGCAAGACCACGTTGACGCTGCAGGTCGCGGCCGAGATGCAGAAGGTCGGCGGCGTCTGCGCGTTCATCGACGCGGAACATGCGCTCGACATCAACTACGCCCAGAAGCTCGGCGTCAACCTGCAGGAACTGCTGATCTCGCAGCCGGACACCGGCGAGCAGGCGCTCGAGATCGTCGACGCGCTGGTGCGCTCCGGCTCGGTCGACCTGATCGTCATCGACTCGGTGGCGGCGCTGACGCCCAAGGCCGAACTCGAAGGCGAGATGGGCGATTCGCTGCCGGGCCTGCAGGCCCGCCTGATGAGCCAGGCGCTGCGCAAGCTGACCGGCACCATCAAGAAGAGCAACACGATGGTGATCTTCATCAACCAGATCCGCATGAAGATCGGCGTGATGTTCGGCAGCCCCGAGACCACCACCGGCGGCAACGCGCTGAAGTTCTACGCCTCGGTTCGCCTCGACATCCGTCGCATCGGCTCCATCAAGCGCGGCGAGGAAGTGGTCGGCAACGAGACCAAGGTCAAGGTCGTCAAGAACAAGGTCGCCCCCCCGTTCAAGGAGGCCGAGTTCGACATCCTGTACGGCCAGGGCATCAGCCGCGAGGGCGAGATCATCGACCTGGGCGTCGTCGCCAAGGTCGTCGAGAAGTCGGGCGCCTGGTACGCCTACAACGGCGAGAAGATCGGCCAGGGCAAGGACAACTGCCGCGAATTCCTGAAGGAAAATCCGGCGCTGGCCATCGAGATCGAGAACAAGGTACGCGAGTCGTTGGGCGTGCCGCTGGTGCCGGTCGTCGAGGCCGCGCCCGCCAAGAAGGGCTGACCGGATCGGAAGCCGGAGCGGTTCACCGTCCGGTTCCAGCCTCGAGCCAAGGCCTGACGAGCGCTTCAACGCCGCTCTTCGGGCCTTTCTTCTTTCAGCAAAGCGCATGTCGTTTCAGGACAAACCTCGCGAACCGCGCGCACCGCGCAAGCCCCGCGCGCGCATCAGCCTGAAGATGCAGGCCATCGGCTTTTTGTCGCGGCGCGAGCACAGCCGGCAGGAGCTGCGCGCGAAGCTGCTGGATTCGCTGCGCAAGCGGGCACGCGAGGAGGCCGCGCTGGCCGTGGCCGCCGACAAGGCGGCGCAGCAGTTGGCCCAAGCGCTGTGCGAGCAACCCGCCAACGGGATCGACGATGCCTTTGCGCCGCTGCCCGTGCCCGTGCGCGGCACCGCCCGCGCTCACGAGACGCGAGCGCCTGCCGTGCGCGCCCGCACGACGGCATGGGGGGACGAACGTTCGGCCGCCACTCGGCACTCGGCACTTGATCGACCCGCCCTCGAGACGCTGAGCCTGGCCAGCGGGGCGCCGCTCCCGGCGGCCTTGAAGGCGTCGCTGGTGGCCTGCGCGGCGACGGCCTCCCCACACGCCTCGCCGGGGAGCCCCGAGACAGCGCCCGCGCCGACGAAGGCACCCGATCTGACGGCTCACCGCAACCCGCTGGAAGATGCGTGCGAGGTGTTCGTCGATGGCGACGCGGATCAGTTCGACCCGTCCGGCGACGTCTTGTCCGAGCGAGCGACCGCCGCGCTCGACGCCACGGATCTCGAGTTGAGCGACCCCGAGGCCGCCGTCGACCAGTTGCTCGACTGGCTGGTGGCCAACAAGTACCTCAGCGAAAGCCGCTTCGTCGAAAGCCGGGTCAACGCGCGTTCGCGCAAGCAGGGCACGCTGCTGATCAAGCTGGAACTGTCGCGCCACGGCCTGGCGCTGGAGGCCGAACAGGCCGCCGCGCTGCGCGAGACCGAATTCGCCCGGGCGCAGGCCCTGTGGCAGCGCAAGTTCGGTGAGGTCGCGCCCGACGCGCGGCTGCGGGCGAAACAGGCCCGCTTCCTGGCGGCACGCGGCTTCGCGGCCGACGTCGTGCGGCGAGTCGTCGGCGGCGAAGAGGAGTTCTGATCGCGCCAGACGGCCGCGGCCTCGCGGCCTCGTCGTCCCGACGCCTGGCCAACGCCCCCGCGGGCCGCTGGGAGACCGCCCCGGCGCTCCAGCATGGTGCAGTGCACCATGATAAAGTCCGCGGTTACACCGGGTTTCCGAGCGTCCGCACCCCGCGGATATCCCCCCGCCTGTAGCAAACCATCGCAAAATCTCCCGCTTGCGTGAATCCCGTCCGCTGCCCCTGTCGTTTCGCCGCGCTTCCCGAGTGCGTCCCGCAGCCCCCCGGACACTCCCTTTAGTCGACCACTTCAAGAAGACGCTTCCATGAAGATCCACGAATACCAAGGCAAGGAACTCCTGCGCCAGTTCGGCGTGCCCGTGCCGCGCGGCTACCCCGCGTTCACGGTGCAGGAGGCGGTGGAAGCCGCCCAGAAACTCGGCGGCAACGTCTGGGTCGTGAAGGCCCAGATCCATGCCGGTGGCCGTGGCAAGGGCGGTGGCGTCAAGCTCGCGCGCTCGATGGACGAACTGAAGAAGCTGGCCGGCGAGATCCTCGGCATGCAGCTGAAGACCCACCAGACCGGGCCCGAAGGCCAGAAGGTGCGTCGCCTGTACATCGAGGAAGGCGCCGACATCAAGAAGGAATACTACGTCTCGCTGGTCACCGACCGCGCCACGCAGAAGATCGCCCTGATCGCCTCGAGCGAAGGCGGCATGGACATCGAGGAAGTCGCTCACTCGACGCCCGAAAAGATCATCACCGACTACATCGACCCGCTGACCGGCCTGTCGGCCGAGCAGGCGAAGAAGATCGCCGCGGCGATCGGCCTGTCCGAAGCGTCTCAGGCGCAAGCCGTCGACGTGTTCCAGAAGCTGTATACCTGCTACATGGACACCGACGCGTCGCTGGTCGAGATCAATCCGCTCAACGTCGACAGCAAGGGCGGCCTGATCGCCCTCGACGCGAAGTTCAACTTCGACGCGAATGCGCTGTTCCGTCACCCCGAGATCGTCGCCTATCGCGACCTCGACGAAGAAGATCCGGCCGAAGTCGAAGCGTCGAAGTTCGACCTCGCCTACATCAGCCTCGACGGCAACATCGGCTGCCTCGTCAACGGCGCCGGCCTGGCCATGGCCACGATGGACACCATCAAGCTGTTCGGCGGCGAGCCGGCCAACTTCCTCGACGTCGGCGGTGGCGCCACGGCCGAGAAGGTGACCGAGGCCTTCAAGATCATGCTGAAGAACCCGCACGTCAAGGGCATCCTCGTCAACATCTTCGGCGGGATCATGAAGTGCGACACCATCGCCGAAGGCGTGATCACCGCCTGCAAGGCCGTGAACCTGCAGGTGCCGCTGGTCGTGCGCATGAAGGGCACGAACGAAGACCTGGGCAAGAAGATGCTGGCCGACTCCGGCCTGCCCATCATCGCCGCAGACACGATGGCCGAAGCGGCCACCAAGATCGTCGCTGCCGTCGCCTGAGCCCAGTCAAGGAACCTACGAAATGTCGATCTACATCAACAAAGACACCAAGGTCATCACCCAGGGCATCACGGGCAAGACCGGTCAGTACCACACGCTGGGTTGCCAGGCCTACGCCAACGGGCGCGCCGCGTTCGTCGCGGGCGTCAACCCGAAGAAGGCCGGCGAGAAGTTCTCCGACATCCCCATCTACGCCTCTGTCAATGAAGCCAAGGCCGAGACGGGCGCCACGGTGTCGGTGATCTACGTGCCGCCCGCGGGCGCCGCTGCCGCCATCTGGGAAGCCGTCGAGGCGGACCTGGACCTGGTCGTCTGCATCACCGAAGGCATTCCCGTGCGCGACATGATGATGGTGCGCAACCGCATGAAGGCCAAGGAAGCCGCCGGCGGCAAGAAGACCCTGCTGCTGGGCCCGAACTGCCCTGGCCTGATCACGCCGGAAGAAATCAAGATCGGCATCATGCCGGGCCACATCCATCGCAAGGGCCGCATCGGCGTCGTCAGCCGCTCCGGCACGCTGACGTACGAAGCCGTGGCGCAGCTGACCGAGATCGGCCTGGGCCAATCGTCGGCGGTGGGCATCGGCGGCGACCCGATCAACGGCCTGAAGCACATCGACGTGATGAAGGCCTTCAACGAAGATCCCGACACCGACGCCGTCATCATGATCGGCGAGATCGGCGGCCCGGACGAGGCCGACGCGGCGCGCTGGTGCAAGGACAACATGAAGAAGCCGATCGTCGGCTTCATCGCGGGCGTCACGGCCCCGGCCGGCAAGCGCATGGGCCACGCCGGCGCGCTGATTTCCGGCGGTGCCGACACCGCCGACGCGAAGCTCGAGATCATGGAAGCCTGCGGCTTCACGGTCACGCGCAATCCGTCGGAAATGGCCAAGCTGCTCAAGGCCCTGCTCTAGAAACGACGACCCCCGTCCGCGGCGTACCGCGGACAGCCCCCCGAGGCGGCGGCGGCCTTGTTCCGGAGCGGCCGAGCGCGGCGACCGCCCATCGAAACCGGATGGTCTTGGCGCCAGCACGAAACTGAATGGAAGCTTGCTGGCGTTGGGTAGACTGCGCGCTGGCACGACAAGGAGCCCTCGGGCTCCTTTTCTTTTGCCCGCACGCCTGCACGAACCTCCGATTCACCCGTTGAACAGCCTCGTGGAACTCCTCCTCACTCCCGCCTTCTGGGCCGCCCTCGGCTCCATCATCCTGGCCAACGTGCTGCTGTCGGGCGACAACGCCGTGGTGATCGCGATGGCCGCCCGCAGCCTGCCGGCCAACCAGCAGAACAAGGCCATCGTGTTCGGCAGCGGCGCCGCAATCGTCATGCGGATCTTGCTGACGCTGATCGCCGTGAAGATGCTGGGGCTGCCGTACCTGAAGCTGGTCGGCGGGCTGGCGCTCCTGTACATCGGCGCCAACCTGATGTCCGAAGAGGAGCAGGATCACGACCACGAAGCCAAGCCGATGGGCGTCGCCGCCGCGGTGCGCACCATCCTCGTGGCCGACCTCGTCATGAGCCTGGACAACGTGCTGGCCGTCGCCGCCGCCGCCCACGGCAACACCGTCCTGCTGGTCGTCGGGCTGGCCATCAGCATTCCGCTGATCGTGTTCGGCAGCACGCTGATCCTGAAGGTGATGGAACGCTTTCCGGTCATCATCGTCGCCGGCGCCGCGCTGCTGGGCTGGCTGGCGGGCGAGATGATGCTCACCGATCCGGCGCTCCACGGCTGGTTCGGGGAGGTTCCGGAGTCCGCCGAGCGGATCGGCGGCATCGTCGGCGCCATCCTGGTCGTCATCGTCGGCAAACTGCTCCAGCGAAGGGCGAAAAGCCGGGTTTGACGCCGGAGCGGCTCGGCCGCGCGTGACGAATGCCGCAAGGACCCGGCCTACGACATTCACCGGGTTGACGCCACGGCCCACAGCAGACACCCTTGCCGGATGCCGCGTTCCTCGCTTCCCAAGACCGCGCCGTCAGCCCCGACGGCGCCACCGGCGTGGTTCCGCTTGAAGCGCATGTTCGGGCTCAAGACCGACGCCGCTGCCGCCGGCGCCCCACCCGCCGGCTGGCCCGCCGCCGGCGCCAGGAACGGCGCACCGGCACACATGCCCAAGGTCACCGACTACGCGCTGCAGCACGTGATCGCGCGCAACGATCGAGCGACGATCTACCAGGCCACAGAGCGCAGCACGGGCCGCCTGATCGCCCTGAAGACGGTGCGCATCGGCAGCACCACCGGCACCGACCGCGGACTCTGGCGCGAGCGCTTCCTGCGCGAGGCCGCCGCCGCCGCGCGGCTGAAGCACGACTACATCGTCGCCGTCCACGCGGGCGGCGTGCAGGGCGAGGGCGACGCCACCACCGGCTGGCTGGCCATGGAATGGGTGCACGGCACCGACATGTCACGCTACGCGTGCACCAACCGCATGCTGCCCGAAGGCGTCGTCGTGGGCATCTGCCAGCGCGTCGCGCTGGCACTCGAGCTCGCGCACCGCTCCGGCATCGTCCATCGCGACATCAAGCCTTCCAACATCCTGTTCGACCCCACGACCGGCACCGTCAAGGTGACCGACTTTGGCTCCGCCCGCGTGGCCGACACGGCCGCCACCCGCAGCGGCGTGATGATGGGCACGCCCGCCTACATGGCGCCGGAGCAGCTCGCCGGCGCCGACGCCACGCCGCAGTGCGACTTGTACGCCCTGGGCGTGCTGTTGTTCGAGCTGCTGATCGGCCGTCGCCCGTTCGAAGCCGATTCGATGGGCGACCTGCTCGCGCGCATCGCGCACCAGACGCCCCCGCGCGTGCGCATGTTGCGCCCCGAACTGCCACCCCTGCTCGACGACATCGTCGCCCGCCTGCTGGCCAAGAGCCCGGGCCTGCGCCAGGAAAGCGCCCACCAGGTCGCCCTGGAGCTGCGGCTGGCGCGCCAGCAATGCGCCGCCGCCGAGCCCGGGAGCGCGGCCGCCGATTGGCCCGATACGTCCCCCGGATACGATCCCCAGCACGACTTGACGGCATCCCCCGCATTCCGAGGCACAATCGCCAGTTAACAACAGGCGCGAACCACTCGCTTCGCCGCATCCTGCCGTCCTCATGATCCTTGAGTTCTTCAGCGTTACTGATACCGGCCGCGCACGCCGCAACAACGAAGACTCCGTGGCGCTCGACGAAGCCGGGCGCATCGCGGTGTTGGCCGACGGCATGGGCGGCTACAACGCAGGCGAAGTGGCGAGCGGAATGGCCTCGGAGCGCGTCAAGAGCGAGCTCGGCCAACGACTGAAGGCCGCGGGCGCCACGCCCGCCGAGGCGGAGATCAAGACGGCGCTCCTCGATGCCGTCGACAGCGCCAATCGCGAGGTGTACGAGGCGGCGATGTCGCACCCGGAGTACGCGGGCATGGGTACGACGCTGGTCGTGGCGCTCTATCGCGGCGACCGTCTCTGGCTGGGCCACATCGGCGATTCGCGCGGCTATCGTTACCGCAACGGCCACCTCGAACAGCTCACGCGCGACCACTCGCTGCTGCAGGAGCAGATCGACGCCGGCCTGATCACGGCGGAACAGGCCGCGTACTCGATGCACAAGAATCTGGTTACACGTGCGGTCGGGGTCGATGAACTGGTCGACCTCGAAATCCACGACTATCCTGTTGAGCCGGGCGATCTCCTGTTGATGTGCTCCGACGGCCTGTCAGATATGCTCACCGACGAGCAGATCGAACAGCTGTTGCGGACCAACGACAGCTTGCCTGCGGCAGGTGCGATGCTGGTCCAGGCTGCCAATGCGGCTGGCGGGCGGGATAATATTGCGGTAATACTGGCGCGCGCCAAACCGGGGACTCGGGATTTCGCCAAGTCCTGGTGGTCGTTTTGGCGTTGAAATGCCTGTCTTGTCATTCCGGACGATGAAATACAAAGAGCGCTGCGGCGTTTCCGATAAGCGGTCTGCAGGCCGCGAGAGAAACTGAGGTTTTCAATGGGCAAACTCGTCGTCTCGCTCGACAACGTCGTGATCAAGGAATTCCAGATCACGAAAGAGCGCACTACGCTCGGCCGGCGGCCGTACAACGACATCGTGATCGACAACCTCGCCGTCAGCGGCGAGCACGCGGTGCTGACCGCGGCGCAATCCGATGTGTTCATCGAAGACCTGAACAGCACCAACGGCACCTACATCAACGGCAAGGCGGTCAAGAAGCAGCTGCTGTCCAACAACGACGTCGTCGAGGTGGGCAAGTACCGCATCAAGTTCCTGGCCGAGGACGCGGAAGACTACGAAAAGACGATGATCCTGCGCCCGGGCGCGTTCGGCCGCGCGCCGGGCGCGATCGGCGCCACGCCGGCCGCCGCCGGCCCCGCGGCCGCCGGCCCGGCGTCGATCAAGGTCCTCAACGGCGGCGCCGCGGGTCGCGAAGTGCTGCTCACCAAGGTCGTCACCACGGTCGGCAAGCCGGGCGTGCAGGTCGCCTCCGTCACCAAGCGTCCGGGCGGCTACGTGCTGTCGCATGTCGAAGGTTCGCGCCGTCCCAGCGTCAACGGCCAGCCCGTCGGCGAGGATTCGATCTCGCTGAAGCACGGCGACATCATCGACCTGGCCGGCACGCAGATGCAGTTCGTCCAGAACTGAAGAATCCCCGGCTCGAGGCGTGAGTACCCCGCCGGACCGGGACGCGGCCTCGACCTCGACGCGCGCAGCACCGCAGCGCGCCACTCGACTCGCCAATTCGTTGGCGGGCCGGTCGTTCTGGCAGCGCGGGCTGCAGCGTTTCCAGACCTGGCATCCGACGCTGCGCGTGACGCTCGTCGCCACGCTCTTGTGGCTGCTCGGCGCATGGCACGTGGTCGTCGCACCGATCACGCCGCTCACCCGCCTGGAGCTCGTGCTCGACGACGTGCGCCAGTCCACCGCGCTGGCGCCGGTGACCGCACCGCGCGACGACATCGTCATCATCGACATCGACGATGCCAGCCTGCGTGCCCTTGGCCGCTGGCCCTGGCCGCGCGACCGGCTCGCCCAACTGGTCGAGACACTGTTCGAGGACGACCACGCCGCGGCGCTGGGCATCGACCTGGTACTCGCCGAGCCTGACGACCAGGCGCGCACCGTGCGTGACGCGCTCGCCTCGCTGACCCGGCTGGCGCGCGACGACGCGGCGCTGCGTACGGGGATCGACCGTTGGCGCGGCACCCTGGAGGCGGGCGCGGACCACGACGCCGGCCTGGCGCGCGCACTGGCGGGCCACCCGGTGACGCTGGCGTACCACTTCAACCACCAGGCCGACGCGGTGGCGGCGCGTGGCGCGAGCGTCGTGCCGCCGACGCTCCCGTCGACCGACAGGCCCGCGGTCGCTCGGGAGCTCCCGCCGCCCGTCACCGAGGCCGACGTGCTGCCTGCGAGCGCATTGGCGATGGCGCAGTGGCAGGGCGTCGAGGTGCCGGTGCCGGTCCTGTTGCGCGCCGCGGCAGGCACCGGCTTCATCAACGCGCTGCCGGACGCCGACGGCGAGCTGCGCTCCTCGCTGCTGGTCACCGGTTACGGGGGCGCGGTTTTCGAGTCGTTCGCGCTCTCGGTGTGGCGCCAGTGGCATCGCGTCGGCGCGCCGCGCCCCGTGATCCGGCGCGGCGAGGCGGGCGGGCCGCCGCGCCTGACCGGACTGCAATTGACCGGGGCCGACGGCGAGCCGTTGCGCACGTTGCGCGTCGATCCACGCGGCGCCGTCACGTTGCCGTACCGCGCCGCGTTGCAGCCCGGGAACTCGCCCGGGACCGGCCGCTTTCGCTACATCTCCGCGGCCGACGTCCTCGCGCACCGCGTGGGCGTGCGCGAGCTGGGCGGCCGCGCCGTGCTGCTGGGAAGTTCGGCGCCGGGTCTGGCGGACCTGCGCGCCACGCCCGTGCATCGCGCATTGCCAGGCATCGAGGTGCATGCGCAGTTGCTGGCCGGTCTCGAGGACAACGACCTGAGCGTGCGCCCCGATTGGTCGCCCGGCCTCGAGCTGCTGGTGCTCGCGCTCGTGCTGGCGACGGTGGCGATGGCCGTGCGGCGGCTCGCCGGCCCGGTGGCCGTGCTGGCGCTCGTCGCGATCCTCGCGGTGCTCCTGCTGTGCGACCTGTGGGCCTTGACCGGTCGCGGTTGGGCGATCCCGATCGCCGCGCCGCTCGCCGCGGGCCTGCTGCTGGGCGTGCTCGGCGTGGTCGCCAATTACCTGCGCGAATGGCATTCGCGGCGTTCGCTGGCGCAACTGTTCGGCCACTACCTGCCGCCGGAACGCGTGCGCGCGATGGCCAGCGATCCCGACCGCTTCCTCGACGTCGCCAGCAGCGCCGAGAACCGCGAGCTGACCGTCCTGTTCTGCGACCTGCGCGGCTTCACGCCGATGTCCGAGAAGATGGCGCCGGAGCGCTTGCGCGAGCTGCTGAACCTGTACTTCCTGCGCATGAGCCAGATCATCCACGGCCATGAAGGCACGCTGGACAAATTCATAGGCGACGCCGTGATGGCCTTCTGGGGCGCCCCTCAGGCCGACGCGCTGCACGCCGCACACGCCGTGCAGGCGGCGATGGCGATGATCGCCGCCGTCGCGCCGTTGAACGCCGAACTCGCCGAACGCGGCCTGCCGCCGCTGGCGCCGTGCATCGGCCTGGCCACCGGCGTGGTCTGCGTGGGCGATCTCGGCTCGGCGCTGCGCCGCAGCTACACGGCCGTGGGCGACGGCGTGAACCTGGCGGCGCGGATCGAGGGCGCGACGCGCATCTACGACGTGCCGCTGCTGGTCGCCGACGCCACGCGTGCGGCCGCCGGCGAGTTACCGGGCTGCGCATGGGTGGAAGTGGACGAGGTGGCGGTCAAGGGCCGCAGCCAGTTGGTGACGCTCTACATGCCGTTGGCGGTTACGGATATCACATTGTCGGGTTCTGCCCCTGAAAGCGCGCAGGAAATCACGGCGTTTCATGAACAACTTGGCCTTTGGCGCCTTGCACGGGATGCGCTGCGCGGGCACCATGGGGGAGGTACGCGGGAGGCGGCGACGCTGTCCGCGCGCGCTGTCGCTCACGCGCGACTGACCGAGTTGCTCTCCGCCCGGCCGGCCTCGCCGCAGCTTCATGCGCTGGCGGCTCACCAGCTGGCCAGCCTGGCAGCCGAAGATGCCCAAGAACAAGAACTTCCACGCTGATTTTTCAGTGTTCTACCCCTGCGTCACTCCCCTCCGCGTGATCCCCGCATGAAAATCCAGGTCCTCGGCTGCTCCGGGTCGATCGCACGCGACTGCCGCACCACCAGCTTCCTGCTTGACCAGGACGTCCTGATCGACGCCGGTACCGGCGTCGGCGACCTCGCGCTCGACGAGCTGGAACGCATCGACCACATCCTGCTCACGCACTCCCATCTCGACCACGTGCTGGGCGTGCC
>Ga0307516_10000242_pt1 | contig 70532 bp, 68 predicted proteins | sample 19_EM_MG_FD_203310 | JGI IMG/M metagenome (GOLD analysis project Ga0307516, IMG submission 203310) | Populus trichocarpa ectomycorrhiza microbial communities from riparian zone in the Pacific Northwest, United States - 19_EM | ecosystem: Host-associated > Plants > Roots > Unclassified | place... | reverse complement strand
GTCGCCATGCCGCCACGCCGACTGGTTTGCCTCCAGGCCTCTTGTTTCCCCCCCCCCCCCCCCCACTCCCTCTCCCCTGTCCGTTCAGTTCTGACCGCGGGGTGCGGTCTCATATCTTCGGCGTCGCTCTTCCTCTGCTGTTCCAGCCCCTCTTCCCTCCCGACATCCACCACAATCCACCCTCCGTCCAGCTCGCTCTCCCCGAACCACTGCCATATCCATCTCCGCCGCCAACGAGCCCCCCGACGGTCCGTTCACTCGCCAGTCGGTCACCCCGCGCCCATCCGTCCCGCTGGCTCGGAGGCTTTGCGAACGGTACAGCACCGCCCAAACGTATCTCATGCTATTGTCCCCCTAGCCGGTCCAGCACAGCTAACACGCAATCGCCAACCCAGATCCTCCTCTGGCCGGCGGCTACATCGTCTCCCATCCACGGAACACGATGTAACTTGCCGGTTTGGAATCGCCTCCAGGCCTATCCAACCGCTGCTTTTGCGATTCACGGCGACTTGGTGGGCAGCTTTGCCAGGGCACTTGCGCAATCCCCTTCCCGCCGGAGTTGGTGCATTACCGGGCGGAAGGTCGGCCCTCTGGCGGCGGTTATCAGATGCGTGAGAAGACACTTTTAACTGGCGGATCCCGCCTAGAGAAGAACATGGACCATCCTTGAAGACCCAAATTACTTACCCTCCTACTGCCCCCCCATACGTGTAGGAAAAACGAATCATTGCACCACCGCTATCACAAACCGTTTGTTATCCTGCGCCAGGGCTACAGCATTGTTTGCAATTGCCCCCCCCCCCCCCCCGCACCGCTATTGCGGCCATTCGTGTGAATACACCTAATGTACCGTATCCCACCGATTGTGCTCTGTATCTTGGGTCGGAAGCGTCAGACAATTGAACACCTGTTGCAAATTTCTCTGGACTGCCGGCATTCTGCCCCCCATCGAGGATACTTTAATCCTCCATAACCTTGATTGTCCCGAGTATCCACCTCTTCGCTGATGCCCGGCTCCAAGTGGGCTTTCCGGCTGCGATATACGGTGGACCTCACAGATCAAAGGATTGAGCTCGAGCTCCGTGAAGAGGTCGAAGATATCACGCCATGCGGCAGATTGAAGAGCTGAAGATTCGTCCGCACTAGTCCTGCGCCAGCAAATCTTCATTACTGTCATTTTTTATTTTTTTGACGGTGACTACCCCGAGGGTACACGAGTAAGAACTATCGGTACATTCCACTGACGTTCTTTCTAGGTTCCAGTTGAGCGGCAGATTGGGATCGTGTACTGTGGTCATTCGCTCGACCCCGCCTCCGATATCCTAAAGACGCCCTGCATAAGCATGAATTGTTACTTTCCGATCCCTTGAATGGCTTGGCCCGAGAAGGGCTAGTCATGCTGGACGTGTGATATGTCATGGCCTCCGGACGGCCAGCGCTTATTCCGCAAGTAGGTGAGGCAAGTTACCAATGACCCCGATTGCCACGTTGTTGACAGTCTGCGCAGTTCCAAAATCACCAACCACTTTGCTTAACACCCTCGCGAGTAGTGGTAGTGACGCCAAGTTCAACTTCGTATCGGGCTTGTTCGCTGTTCGGGAGTTCATGCATTAAATGCAATAGACGCGTTGCACGTTCAGCCTGGCTATCCCCCAACTACCGAATTCACTGTCCGGTCACCGCTCGGTAGAATTTCAGTCGCCGCTAGCCAAGGCGTATGATCGGTCCATTAGCTCCATGGAGATCATACGCTAATTGCAGGTGCTCGATATCTGCAGAGTGCGTGTAATCTACGTCGGAGAGTCCAATCAGGACATCACCACCGACAGGAGATCGATAGGGACATTTGCCCCCATTCGACGGCCAAAAGGCTGCTGCCATTCATACCGACACCCTAATTTTTGTTATGGTATAGGTTCGATCGTCATCCGGGCTGCCCTCTTCATGATTGGTTGGCGACACCATTTCTCAGATGCAATGATGACATTTTTTCGGGCGGGGAAGGAGCGGATGTGCTTTCTCCCCAAACCTGCTGAGAAGTTGGGCGGTCGAAGTCGGTGGCGCATCATAGAAAAAGGCACGGCGTGTCATTTTCCGGCTAACATTGGCTGTTGACCTCGCATCGAAATGGCTCGTCACAATCGGCATTGACTGGCTATGATACCCGACATCACTCGATAGTGCATTTACAGTTGTCCAACACGATGTTCGAGCGCGGGGTAACGCCCCCCCCCCCCCAAAATCGTGTCCTCACGCTCGCCACAGCAATGTCTTCGCAGCGTTTAAGATATGCATCGGCTGATGGATGATCAGTACAGTTGTCCAGCTACTGTTATACGCAGACTTAGCTCACTCGGGCCAGTTGTAGTTCAGCTGTGGTTGAGGACCCAGAGAAAAAAAGAAAAGCACCAAGAATTTGGGATTAGATTACCCTTTTCGCTATTAATTCGATTTTATCGAATGTCCAGGAATTCCGTCCGCCCGGTTGGCTCGAGCGTCGCCCGCAGCCGTATCGACGAGCTGTTGAGACTCCATGGCCGGCGATTTAAACCCGGGAGATCGACCCACCGGGTACTTACGGAGTCATGCCAAATTGCATGCACTAGTGCACGGCTGGATATCTCCGGATTCTTTGCCTATCCGATCTTTAAGTGGTCATCGTGGCCGTAGCAGTTGGGGTCTGGGTGTACGCGATGTGATCCTGTCACGATCCGCCCTGTAGTGTCGACATATCAGGCTCGAGGAGAGAGGCCATTCCGCCGTACATATGCGTTCACTACTGTCGGGGAAAAAGAGGGCCACGCACATCGATCTCTCCGCCAGCCCCAAGCCTCACATCGCTGTCTCTGCATGCACATATGTACGTATGTATAGGCAAGCATATAGCACTGACGTTGAACCTTCCTCGCACACCTATTTATGGACGTGAGCGGAAAGTGACACTCCCGCCGCCAGGGTATCCATTTTTCCAGGGACTCCCCCTTCAAACCTTGGTAGGATATCCGCAACGCCGTCAGCTCTTACTTGGTCGTGCCCATTCCAGCCATCCACTCTATCGCAGGGGGTGGCCAAGAACCTTTGTCGATATCGGTGGATGTGGATGCCTTACAGTCACGGCTATTGGCGATGCGTCAGTGGGAAAAGATGCAATTGATTGGGGATATGCAGCTGGGCGGGAGCACTACGGCCCAGTCACCCGCAGCAATCGCCAATGCCGGATGGAGACGACATAACCTCAAGAAATCCGTTTGCTTGACGTTCAATTTCTGTATGCGCGTACATATATATAGCACTGAATACCGGGGCGAGCACGCCCAGGGTGAGGCCAATCGTGGCGGACGTTGTGAGGACGCGTGGAGGTAGAGTAGCAGTAACAACCTTGCCTGAGACTTATGATGCTCCCTCAAAGTTCTGAGGCGCACCCACGAGCCATGGGTTGTGCAGTCTATAGTGCATTTCACCCACAGCGTTAGAGCGCGATCGCTCGATCGTGAACTGGCGGCGTGGTGCGTACCGTACGAGTGAGTCGGAGTGAGCTCCGCCTAATGGGATCGAAAGTATCGACCTTTTCCGACCTGCCTCGCTCCGCTTTGGATCCCCAGCGGATCCTCTTGGCTGGAGACACCGAGGGAGGCGTTTGCAAGTAAGCTCCGAGACTCCATCACGATCCCTCGGCGACGTGCGTGCCTGCATCCGTCGCTCCCCTGCGACCTCGCTCGCACGCTCCTCGGGCCGTACTTCTGACTGGCAGGATCAGCATCTTATCTGGCGGCCCGACCTTGCGCTCCACGACAATCTCAAAGCTCGGGCGAGTGTTCATCCATCGGAAATTTTGCCCGCTGTCGCACGGGAATTGGACCACCTATTCTTGAGTGAGATCCTGTGAAATTGCTTACTGTGGCTCGCGCAGATCCACTGGGCGTTTAGTCATTTTTCGAGTGAACCCAGATCCCCAAGCCCCGCTTAACCTCTGGGTACTCCACTTAAAAATCCAGGCCAACGGCCATTGGTAGGGTATCGCTTGTGGCCCTATGTATGTATGTACTCTAGAGCTGATGTGCGTAACTATGTATGTACGCCTGAACCTGCGCCCAAAGAAGGCTGCCGATTGGATGTTTCACATTCCCTCCGTCTTCCCTTTCCACGTGCACGTGCTGTAGCCATTCTTGATCAATCACTCACTGCCCCTCCTCCTCGTCGACCATTCTCTCAGCGAGCCCCAGGCTCAGCAGGCCCGGCAGCGACAACTCCCTCGGACAGTTTGTAACTCCAGTACACACTCGCAAACGAGATCCCGTCCAACATCAGTGCGCCAACAACACAGACTACCGCCCTGCCACTATTCATCTGATCCAGGCGATCCCGACCTCAGGTATAATAGCCGACCAACAGCGGATATCCGTCATCATCGTTTCCGTTGAATGCTGAGACAACCCTCGTGGCAGAACCCAGCATCCTTGGGTTAGTTACAACGGACTGGGGCAGTTTTTGATGTTGAGCATCCAACCCGAGAAGCCGGGCGCGGGCGTTTGGAGCTGGGGGTTCTCCGGAAGGGTTCCCCTTGAGACGCTACTCGCTCCCCCGTCCGTCGGGAGAGGCGCACGCGAAGGTGGGGGGGGGGTGATGTTGTGTTGCTTTCACAGACGCTTCCGCTACGTATTGCACTCGCCCCATCGCGGCAAATACGCAACGGAAGGGAACGAAGGAAGAAGAAAAAAGAAGAGGGAATAGAAATTCCTAGTTGGGAGTTGGAAGCGGCATTCTTTCCGACCTCATCGCCCAACAAGATCGAATCCGTCTGCGCTCGTCCTCCGTCGCCAACTACAGAGGTCCGTTTGCGATAGGCGTGGATCCCGCGAATGGGCGCGCTTCCCGAATTCCGAGCCTGTGCCGCGGCTTTCTCCGAAATCCGGTATCGAATGGAAGTCGACAGGCACCGACCGCGTTGGTTAACGTTTGTAGGTATCTCATCGCCGCATTACGTTGCCCGCTTACTCGAATCACGTCTGTTGCTTTTTCCAGCCTTTAGTTTACTCCTTGATGTTGTGCCTGGAGGAAGAACCTGGTTCACAGCGGTGGGGGCTGCCGAGGAAGGGGTGAGACGGGAATCGGGGCCTGTAACTGTACTCTACGATGGTGAGCCTCCCCCGCAGCAGACTCCGAACTCTAGCAGCACCACGGGTCACTCGTGATGCACCGCCCATCTTTTTTTTTTTTTTTTTTGTTGTTCTTGTTTCGCCATTTATTGCGTGCGGGGTTATAACCCATGCCAGTCGAGCACTTCCAATTTCCCCGCCAGCCATTCGATGGGCCCACGTGAAGTCATCGTAGCGACCATCGCCCGATGTGGCTTCGGCAGATTGAGCAGATGCACCGAGGAAATGCAAAAGCAATCGTCCGTCGCAGCCTCTCGTTCGACACCGCTCCGGCCGCCGCGGAAAAAGGCGTGGGAGGGAGGACCGGAGTGAGTTGCCTTTCGCCGCGCCGTCTGTTCTCCGTCCGTTCAAGTAGTCAGAGTAGTTCGTGATGTCCGTACTTTTTTTTTTTTTTTTTTTTTTTTTCGTTTCATCGATCGTACCGTGGCAGGGGGGTACGGAACTTGCAAGGATAAAGGGGGGGCCTTGATTTCCACTTCCGGTAAACTACGCACCAGCTCTTCCATCACTACGTACGATACCTCACCTGCACAGAATATCGGCCGCGCCGCAAGAGGGGGGGGGGCTCGGTCCGTGGCGGCGGCTCCCCACGCTTCCCCGTGGCGGAGCCGCTTGCGCGCACGGGCCGCCGACGTCCGCTTCCGTGCGTCTTCCGTCCGACTTCTGCTACCAGTGATTCATCGCACATCACTCGGACTGGACGGCGCTCCGGAAGGAACGTATCATCCGCTCGCAAGCCTTTGTCGTAGTCCGCATAGGCTGCACGAGGATTTGGTCGGTGGCTCTCTCTCTGCTCGCACAACCCCCCGCGGCCGGTACGGAGCGAACGTACGTACGTAACATGCAACTTCTTTTGCCGCTGCGTCGTGCAGCCACAGGTGCGGACGAGCTAGCTGGTTGGCCGGATGGCCGGGCGCTTCCCAACACTCGCGCGCGTGGCTCTCGCGCAAGGGCTTGTGAGCGGCCGCGAGCTCGGACTATCACTCGCGACAGCCACCGCCCAGCGTTCGTTGTGGGCAACAATCCGCGCAAGTCGATCGAGAAGCCACAAAACCTGCTCTGCCTGGAGAGGCAATTGGAAGAATATTGATTGGACCGAAGAAACGCTCCCGACAGAAGTTCGCTTCCTCTGGTAAGTGCAGGGTAGTTGAATCCAGGACACCTGCTCCTCATGTTGCAGTTCTGGTCGGATCTTCTTTGGACACGAACAACTTGAGTAGTGAGGTCTATAACACTCGATTGTAGGGATCTGCCTCTAAACTCCCCAGACCCGGGATGTCTCCAAACTCATCAGCTTCCTGGGATAGAATAGAACTCCCTCCAGACGTGGACTGTCCAGGATTTTGTATTTGTCATAAACAACCTACACGGACCCGCCCTGTGTCAAGGTCTCGGTACAAACAAGGACTAGGGAGAGTTTTGGCTCATCCGCCTTCACCGTGTTGGAGTCTGAGACGAGTAATTCTAGGGCAGCTCTAGCGCCCCGCTGCGTTTTATGGTTTCTCGGGCCCTTCGATGCCGTCTCTTCCCTCGATCCTGGCTCCCGGAGCCAGGCTCGCCGTGATCAACAAAAATAATGGTCGCATGCGAGTATTGATCAAGTGAGTAAATAAAAGGTAGTATGTTTCCTTTGCTGGGATAGGCCAGGACGGGGGAGACACCGCGGGTCGCCTGCGACGGGGCAGACGGCGGACGGGAACCGGTTTCTTTTGCCGGCCCATTCTTTCGTAACATTTATATCTATCGCCATGATCTACCTACGACTGGTTAGGTCGCATAGGTCGCACGCAGTAATGAATAAACCAAAAAAAAAAAAAAAAAGGCCCGCGTTGTATATACATAAATAAGTATGTATGTACATAAGTTAACGGCTCGCGGCACGAGCACATCACTCGGACCGGGCGGATCGATCGGGCGCGGAGGCTTGCTGCGACTCTGGCGACGAGCGAGCGAGACGGAAGGGAATAATTGCAACTGGCGGACAGGGAGGATGTCATTCGCTGTCTAGGGTTCAGGGCTCGCTCGCTTCCATCGCCTGGTCGCCACGACCAGCTCGACGAATCGCCTCGATTCCACGGTTTCTTGATCCGGGGCCCTCAGACATCTGTACATATGTACATCTGCTTCTCCCCTCAATCGCGCTGCAGCCCACCGTGTCCGATGCGGCGATCCCACGATGTGTATCTAGACATATGTACATAGGTAGATACGTATTTCGTGTCGCGAATCTTGCATCTGCACAACCACATACCTAGGTGCATACATACATACATAGGTGTGCAGCGGAAGGACCCTGGAGGACAGCTTCTTCAGCGATGTCCTCTGTGCTTGCTTTATGCATACATATCCTACATATGTATGCGACATACATATGTACGAGGCATACATATGTACGAGAGTGCGTGCGTGCGTTCGATATTCTGGTCGTTCGTTAGTCCCAGGGCATGGCCACACGATCTCCCAGCGATGCATGCATGCTGCCGTTGCAGGACGCAAGGCACACACAGCCCGTATTGTCTATGCGTATGTATCTGGATCCAATGCATTGGAAAAGAGACCACTGTATGTACTCTATAGAGGTATGCACAAGCTCTGGCGGAATCAACACTTTCCTCCCGGGCTGGCAATTGAGTTTCGGCGAGCAAGCGGGTGAGATTAGTTATCGGGACACTTTCGCGAGCCATCCGGGGTTACTCTGGATGTATGCAGATATGAACAATCCCTTCAAGGTACCCCCCTTTCGCGCGGCGCATCTCTCCGGACGGAGGGAGCCTCGTGACCCGGTCTGGGCGGCCCGAGTGGGTGAGACCTGGACGGATGTTCGATCCGATTCCGGCTGATACGCGCGCACGCAAGAGAGGGGGGAAACAAAGCTTTCCGAATCTCGCCCCGAGCTTTCGATGGTGCACGGAGGAGGGCAGCAAAGAAATGCGGGGGAAAGTTGGAGCCAGAAATGCCCGGTGAGAAGACGGGGGGAGGGGAGGGCCCTGGAAAGTTGGAACTTCCGAAGGTATGTACACACAGTATGTATGTTATGTGCTAGTATGTACATCCTCACATGCATAAGCCCCGGATCGGTAATGCGCTGAAGATTAGGGCCCCTCCCCCCTTTTCTCGCCAGGGACACAAGTGCCCAGAAGACGGACCCGGCTGGGCGAGAAGGAGTTGGACTGGTATGTAGGGAGGGTGAGGTACCTGGCAGGGAAGCTCACACACAAAGAGCCGTCCGCTGTTGTCTACACAGGCTCCTTCCCGACTTCCTCTGCCTGCAGACGGTTGAAGCAGGTACTCTACTCACGCTGATATCGTAGATGGATGCTTGGGCGTGGGGAGCCCGACGACACGGACCGAGGAAACAAAAAGCCCATTTACATACTTAGGTAGGTGCCTGCTTATGGGAGTGGGGGTTTATCCGTTTGGAAGGTCTTTCTGTCCGCGAGGCTATCTAGATAGGGATGTAGGCCGGTGTTTGCGTCCGCACCCGAGATTCGGCAAGTCGAAGTCGGAGCACAGTTTCCAAGTCTGTGCAAGGCTTGCCCGTTAGCGCCCTTGCTTTTTTTTTTTTTTTTTTTTTTGGATGTTTTAATCTTGTGATGCCCGGGGTTTTGTTCTTTGGTTTTCTTTTTGTTTTCTTTTTTTTTTTTGGTTCGAGGTTTCCTATTCGTCCGCTTGGGATTGTTGGTGCGGTTTCGGAGCAGTGAGGATGGATTCGAATGATTCGATGGCAGATATGTATGTACTATCCTCACTCGCTCACTCAACGCCCCCCTTTTGAGCGTGGGTGATTGGTTGGGTGGGGCTATCGTGAAGAGACAAGACCCCAAAATATGTGCATGCACATGTACCTTTTTCCACCGATAGTTATGCGCGAATGAGCTGCCTAGGACGGTCGTGTGTAGGTGCGAATTTCACAGTTCGTCGGACAGACCTGTAGATACTCTCCTCTATCTCCAGGTCGGCCCCGATTCGGAAGAAGAAAAAGGAGAAAGCGTTCGTCGCACCAGACGTGGTATGTATGTGTGTGTATGATGCATGCGGTTCTCGTTGAATTGCTTCCCTTAGCAGTGGCTGATATGTACGTAAATTGTCTCTGGGTGGTGCATGTGCTCTTTTTCTTCTTCTTTTTTTTTCTTTTTTTTTTCTTTCGCGGAGATATCTAGCCGCATATGTACTGTTTCGTATCAAAAAAGAGACATCTGTGGGCACGTACCTATCTCTCGTGGCAATTCAGGGTTTGTCGTCATGCAGAGCTTTTTTTATGCCCGGGGGGGAGGGGGCGGGGGAGAGTGAGAGAGAGAGAGAGAGAAAGAGAGAAAGGAAGAAGCCAGGACGATTCCGTTTCACTTGTGTTTGCGGCAATACTCTCCTTCACCAGAAACGAAGGAGTACATACCTTTACATATCATACGTAGAAACGATCCTTTTCAAGCGGCCACGACGCTAAGGTTTAGCGTGTGGCACAACACGGGTGGGTGTGGCTGCCGCCTGTCGAATCTCATCGCCCCTTTTCTACCAACACAAACCAGCACAGCACCTGCCCAGCTATGCAGCAGATTCTGCACACCCAGCTCATGTCCTTTAAACAATCTGATCAAGAATCATTCTGAGATTCTTGTAAAAATACTAAATTAGTTGCTTTTTTTATCCAATTATTGGTACAGAATATTCATCGTGATTTGCAACTTGTCCTTTGGTAACTCCTAAACTCGCTTTCAACTGCTGATGCCATGATTGAATAAATTAATGAGCTCATGCATGTTTATAAAACCACCACCTGCCTCCTCTAGCCTTGAGCTTTCTTCCCCCCAACCAGCACCGCGTAAAGCACTGAAAATCCGAGCTGCGGAATAGTTCTTCTCGGCGTCCGTCGCCATCAGCTCCTGTACAAGCTTTGAATCTTTCACCATGCAACCGGTTTCGAAATCGTGACTGCGGTAACGTCCAGTCCCGCGTTCGAAGGCAACGGTAAGACGCAGTCCAGTGAGTTGACGCGTCAATCTGACAGTAACCGAATACTGATCTTTATCGTGGATGCTGCTGGTTCTGCGTTTGATCGGATTATCATCGACTCGCGGTTGGCTACTGCTAGATCCCCAGCCTTTCAACCGGCGTTCCCCGTGCTCAACCTGTATGTACGGCTCCGTTCTGTGTACTTCTTATTTCGAGAAACGTGTAGACATTGCACGCCAATGGCCAAACTTCGTCGAACCGATCCACGGCAAAACAACGGGTCCTTCTAACCGAAAGAGCAGCTCCTTCGACTAGTCCGTATCCTTTGGGAGGGGAATCATACTGGAAGACATTAGGTCGACGATATTTGGATATAGTGATAGTGGTGATGATAGCAGTAGGAATTGTTGGTACAGTACTGATGCGGAACTCAGATGGGAGTGAATATGCTACCTTCAGCCACACTAATTTTTTTTAGGCCTAGCGTGATGGCCGCTTGAAATGTTTCCGTAGAAACACATCCAACGGATCGGAAACGGCGAGCCGATCATACGTGTGAAGAGGTCTGAACTCGGTTCCAGATAGAATAAGCCAGGTTGGAAATCCCCCGAGCTCGGGGGACACATCCTATATGTATCATACATAGCAGACTGCCATCTCGCTATCGCGACAACGCCAAATTAACCAGATGAGGACCGCATCGACTTTTCGTAGGTATTCTACATAGAGTACATATCTGCACGGATAAGAGATGTCCATCTTTTTCCTCTGGTCCTCCGTTCACGACTCTCCTCCCTCCTCTGCACCGACCTCCGTTGGCTGGCAACTATCTACCACCTATCCCGTCCTGCATCTGGGCGTCCTTGAAGAGAGTTGGTGGCCCTAACTACTCTGGACCGCTTCGCGCCGTTGGGGTTTAGCGGCTTGGTTTAGTTGGTTGGTTCTCCGTCTGGATTGGACCCTGCTTTTTGCCCCCTGGCTTCACTGGGAAATTCTCACCATTCACCAAGCTGGACACCCACACCGCTCGCCCATCTGCATATGTATCCCATTCACCACACCACCAACCCACTTCCATCCATAATATTCCAGCCACACGCACAAAAGAAACAACATCATCTCATCCACCGCGCCCCCCCGCGTTTCACGCGCAAGCACGACTCCTCAACGCCCGCCCTGCGGTCATCGCCCTTCCGCCCTTCTTCCGCCCTTCTTCCTGCCCTTCTTCCTGCCCCTTGGCTCGGATCGACCGATACCTCACCGACCACAACCTACTACTCCCAACCGCCCACGTCCGTCCGCGCACATCTCCCTCAACTCCTCTTCCCCCTCACTCGCTCCGCATTTACCGTCGACGCCGCGTGTCCGCTCTTTTTTGACACTTTGCTTCATCTGCTCTCGCGAGATCCCAAGCTCCTTCATATCTTCACCGGCAAAGAAAGAAAGAAAGAAAGAAAAAAAAAACCCAGCAAGTGTGGGGTCGTTATCAGCATTCTCTCACCTCCAACATCCATCCCCGTTCGCTGTCGGCACCTAATCCACTTTTTGAGACATTATCCGGACGTTCTCTTCTCGGCATCCTTTTTTTTTGTGAGCCCCGGCATATTCATCAGCAAGTTCCGAATCGGCAGCGGCAGCAGCAGCAGCAGCAGCAGTGAGAGCAGCACCAGCACCTACCTCCAGGGTGACGCTTTGAGCAATTGCTAGGATAGCATAGTGCCCGCGCCGCGACACCAGTTCTCGGCTCCTGTGCATTGCATTATTGATTTCCTGGGATTAGGTTCGTCCCCCATTTGCCTAGTAGCACCTTTTATCTCGTCCCTACCCTGGAGTGTTACCTACATCGGGTGGCCCTTTCAATCGCTTGTTTCCCTGTGGCCTGACCCCAATCTGACACTTCTCCCTTCACTCCCCCCCCCCCAGAACCGGCAAACAACGCACTCCCCGTTCGCAAAGATGGCCACACAGACGACGACGATGCCGCGGACATCGCGCGCCTACAATGCCTCGAAACCACCGACATCGGCATTACCGGCACTTCCAAACTCGCTGAATCCGAAGCCATCACTCCAAGCCATGCGACGCACATCGCTGCTGCCATCGTCGCCCGCCCGATCGATGTCTGGATCGTTGGGCAGACCATCATCCGGTGTGTCTTCGCTGGACGGTCCATCGTTCCCGAAGCCTGGCCAACCTAAGCGGGCTGTGTCGATAGCAGAGGCATTTCCACGGCCGCCCCGCAACAGCGATAGGGTTGCGAGTTTACCACCGCCTAGCTCAAGTCGCTTCGGACCGGCCATCCCGTCATCGCCGCTCGCAAGTCCTACACGAACGGCTGCCAGCAGGGACTCGCTGATGCGGCCGAAGAACATGCCTTCCTCGGGAAATCTCGCGGGTCGGTATTCGAGGGACAGTGGCGTTGGATTCATGTCCGGTAGCAGCGCGGCTTCCGGCACCGGTGATTACACCACAAGCCCCCCTCACAGCAGAAGTAGCAGCGCGGACGGAAGCTATTCAACAAATCCGACGACGATGACTGCTTCGACAAGCGTAGACGACCTACCAAGGGGGAGATCGGAGGAGAGGGACGGCGGAGAGAAGGAGACCAAGGGGAACGTTATCATCTCGGTCCGAGTGCGACCTGATGGACCCGAGGACCAGATGAGCCCGGAATGGATCGTGGATGGGCGGCGCCAACAGGTCGGATATCGGGGGAAGGACGGCGGCACGTACGAATACGACAACGTCTTTTGTCAGGACAACAATAATGCCCAGGTTTATGAATCATGCGCGAAACGATTGGTGCGACGGGTTATGGAAGGGTTCCACGCAACAGTGTTTGCTTATGGCATGACAGGAACCGGAAAGACGTACAGTATGCAGGGCACGACCGCGTCGCCGGGTGTAATACCTCTCGCCGTCACGGATATTTTTTCGTACATTAGGGAGACGCCGCATCGGGAGTTTCTGCTGAGGGTTAGCTACTTGGAAATTTACAACGAGCGCATACATGACCTGCTCGCATCGCAACCCGGGACTACTGGTTTCGTACCATTGGATCAGCAGACCAAGGGCGAGGAGATCAAGCTTCGCGAGGATCCCAAGCGGGGAGTCTACGCTACACCCCTCAAGGAGGAGATCGTGCAGAGTCCCACCCAGCTATTGAGGGTAATCGCTCGGGGCGACCTTTGCAGGCGAACGGGCAGCACCCAATTCAACGCGAGATCATCGCGCTCCCACGCGGTGGTACAAATCGTGGTCGAAAGCAGGGAACGGGTTGCAGGCTCGAACAACGGCAACATGGCGGACAATCGACGTGCCGGGATCAACGGCGGAGTTCGGGTGTCCACGCTGTCGCTGATCGATCTTGCCGGTTCCGAGAGGGCTGCAGAGGACAAGGAGCGGCGTACGGAGGGCGCCCACATCAACCGTTCGTTGCTGACCCTGGGAACCGTCATTGCGCGTCTGTCGAAGGATGCCGAGAAAGACAAGGATGGCTCCCATCTTCCTTACCGTGACTCAAAACTCACGCGTCTGCTTCAACCGGCACTTTCCGGAAACTCGCTCATCTCGATTCTGTGCACAATTGCCGTTCCTCTGGCGAATGCCAGTGGAGCGGGAAATGTGACCAATATCGGCGAGACGATGAATACCCTGAAATTCGCAGCCAGAGCGAGAAACAACATCACCTCTCATGCAAAGAAGGGCGACGATTTCTCGGGAGGTCTGGATGCGCACAGCAAGGCCTTGTTGGAAAGATACCGGGCTGAGATTGGAGAACTGCGACGTGAATTGGAGGTTCAGAAGGCGAAGGAGGAATTGCACACCAAGGAGCGCGAAGAACAGGAGTTACGGGCTGAGCGTGAACAGGATATGGAGAGGGCGAGTAACCCTTATTTACGGCATCCGCTGGCGTTTATTCAGAGACATGCAACTGACGAGCGGTGTTTTCTATTTTTAGCACGGAGAACAGTTACTCGAAATGCAGCTGGCGCGTACGGCATTGAAGGAGCGCATCGAACACCTGAATCGATTGATATTATGCTCCAAGTCGTCTGGAGTCAACTCGGCGCGATCGTCCCTGACTGGTCCCACAAGCGGCCACATGTCTTCGCTTTCGATACGCACATCCATGCAACCGGTTTCAAATGCACGCCTCTCGTCATCTTCGTCCATAAACCCATTGACTCCAGGTTCAGACCAGGACGAAGATTCTACCGGTGGTGAATTCAACGATGGCAACGCTTCGCTCAGTGCACAAGTTCGCGCGCTACAAGCGGACCTCGGCGACCGAAACCGCTACATCGTCACCCTCGAGAAGAGGCTGTTGCAGGCTCGTCGCAGCTCGCAGAACAGGACTAGCTACGGGCATAGCGTGAGCCCACACAATACCAAGATGCCAGGGTTAAACGAGGCAGTAGTAGCGGAAGGGCGCTTTGAGGTGTTGCTCAAGGAAAAGGACGACGAGATTGCGGAGTTGAGAGCACGTCTCGACGATAAGGAACGCATGGTGTCGGCCCTTAGGAGCGCGGCGCGGAAGCGGGATGCTGCCGATCTATGCGCCGGTGGCAAGCGATTCAGCGGTCAGAGCAACGAAGGAGTGGATGCAGACAAGCTGGCGAGTCCAGTGAAAGCACCTGATGGTATGGTGGAGTGTTTTTAGAGCGCCGTGATTGAATTGTAGAAGTGTGTTCTATGGATTTCCTTGGCCGGTTTCGTTTCTTATAGACGCTGCTGGTGATGGCGTTGATTTTGGCTGGTGACTGTTTTTCCTTGTTCATTGCTTTTTGTGGGATTTATTTGGGCTTGGAAGGGGAAATGTACTGTGCGGGTCTTTTTTTTTTTTTTTTTGCTGCTGTTGCCAGAGCTCTCTGGCTGGGAAGGGGGGTTTATCGTGCTCTTAGGGTTTTCTTTTCAGTTCGTTTTTTTTCCCCTTCGACTGTTTACTTTGATTTCTTGCGGTCCTGGTTTTTTTCCTTTTTTTTCCCTTTCGGATTGTATCTATTCTTTTTTTTTATGTGTATTTGTACTGGGCTTTCTTTTATTTCCGTCGTCTTTTCTGGCACCAACTTTATACCCTTTTTTGCAAGTTTTTCCTTTTTTCCACAGTTCTTGGGTTCGATATTTTTTTCTCCAAGTCTTTCGTTCATTCGATTGTTTTTTTTTTGGGAGGGAGGGGGGGGAGGATGGCTTTTCATTTTGCGAGCAAGCAGTTTGTGGTGACAAGGGTTTTTTATCATGGCTTCCCATCTCGAAGCGCGAGGAGCCGGGAGCATAGAGCGCGTTGAAATGTTGCCGTGTTTTGTAGATGGGGTGAACGCTTAATTGACGATGTGGCTCACTCAGTTTCTGTCCATCACCGGCGTTCGAGTGAGACGCCATGAAGTGGAAGTGTTGGCCAGACAGTCAGTTCAGAGCGGTTGTCACGGAGCACAGCATCCGGCAACGGGGGGCATCAAAACCCACATGGGCTACAACCGGGAGGCCTACGGCGCGGGGTGCGCCGCCCTCGCCAGGGCGTTAGAGACTGCTTCGAGAAGACTGACGACTCCGGAACGAGTCACGATCTTCACCGACACACAGTCAGCCATCAGACAGATGGCCTCGGAGGAGCCTGGCCCCGGCTAGAAGTACGCGCTCCAGGCGAGGAAGCACATCGCAGTACTAAGGAGGGCTAGGCTGGACATCACCATCGAGATCCGGTGGTGCCTGGCGCACAAGGGAGTCCCAGGGAACGAGAAGGCTGACGAGTGGGCCAAGCTCGCGGTAGAGGAGCCGGACGCCCGCGGGGTGGAATGGCTGAGTTACGTGGACCGACTGGGGGTGCGCGCGATGCTGCTCCCCAGATCACTCACGCACCTTAGGCGGGAGCTCACGGAGAAGAAATGGGCGGAAGCCCGGCAGTAGGCTGCAGGACGGAGCTCCAAGAAGAAATACAGGATACCGAAAACCCAGAGGCCGGACGGCATGGTAGCTGGGAGTTTCAAGAGGGTCGCCTCGAGGTTCTACCAGCTGAAGACAGGTCACTACCTAATCGGGCAGTACCTTCAGTGGGCGAAGAGCCGACCCACCACCTAGTGCCGGTGGTGCCGGTGCCGGACGCAGGCTCGGGATCACCTCTGCAAGGGGGAAGGCTGGTCCCAGCTGAGGAAGACGTGGAGAGAGACGTGTCAGAATGGGAGTTTCGGGAGCGCCGGGAACGGGAAGAGGAGAGGAGGGCGGGGGCGGAGGAGTTGGGTGCCGGAGAGGAGAGGAGAAACCGCTGTTTCTCCCGACGCCCTTCTTCATGGCGTCTGCGGAAGAGGTGCAGGGGACGGGTCTCGGTTTTCTTTGTTCTTTCCTTTGTTCCTCCTTCGTCATTCCCTTTGCGACTTCTTTTCCTTGGTGCGTATGTATTCTATTCTCTTGGGACAGGCCTGGGCGGAGGGCAAAGGGGAGCTTGCAAACGTGCCCGCCTTGCGCGGACAGCAAACAGGAAACCCGGTTTAAAAAGTGTGCCGCCATAGTCTACATAGAAAGGCTGTATGCGAGTATGAATAAACAAAAAAAAAAAAAAAAAAAAACTTCCGGCAACGGCCCCCCCCCCCCGGCTTTTCGCCCATCTGTGGAGAGCAGAACCCGGCTAACAACAACGGATTCGGCTTCCAAAGAGCCAACAGGATCGTACAACAACCTTCAAACCAATCTAGCGCTCTGCCCCCGCGCAGAGACAGATCTCACGGTTTTGCGCTGGAGAGACCAGTCGCGGTGCGCGCACTCCGCGGGGTTTTTTTTCGGGTACCGCTCATAATATATCCGCGGGTAGGAGTGAAGTGCGGCGGACACCGACGCTCCGGACCCGGGGGGCCGGTCGCGGTGGTTCTGGATCCCCAACGGACGAACCGCCGAAGTCGTACGTATCTACATGGGAATGTCGGGTACTGCGGGCCCAGTTGGTAGTGGTGGGATCGCCATCTTACAGTTGAGCGGACCGGACGCTCAACATCTGTGGAGATTCAGTAGTGTAGGGTTATCATGGGCGCTTGCCACCAAAACTGACATTATGCGCCCGACCCGGGTTCAAATCCCGGCTGAATCATTTTCCATGTCTTCGCTCCTGGAAGCTCAGTGCTGTAGTGTTCTTCAATTTTGCCTCCTGTCTCTGGCGGGTATGGAAGAAGGGAGGGAGAGAAGTCTTTACAGAGGCGAGCTTCAATGAGGAGGGGGTTGGCTGGAAAATCTAGACAACTGCTCGGTGATCGCAACACACGCTGATTGGTACGGACTCAGTGGACCAAGGGAAAACACCGGAGGCGGGAGGAGGATGGAGGGGGCAGAGAAACGAACGCCGTAAACAGCAACATATTGAACTGATAGATATCCTTGAAGCTGTGTCCACTGCAACAGAACGGAGAAGCAAGCAAACCACAGTACAGGAGAGCAAGCAAAAGAAATACAACCAAATCGCTACGACACAGGCCCCGGCTTCGCCAGCATCAGGTACACACTCTCAGAAACCCTATCCTTCCATTGGGCAGCCTTGCGCACATCGTCCTCCTCCACCATCCTTCCGGGCGTCTCTCCACTGAGGGTGTCCAGGTCTCGCTTCTGGGAGCTGACCCAGCGCTTGAGGAACTCGGCTGGGTCCTCAGAAAAGCTTCTCCAAAAGTCGTGCTTGGCCTTGCTGTGGTTGATGGCCTGCACCAGCACGGCAATGTTATCGTCGATGGCGGAGATCTCGCGCAGCATACTGATGTAAGACGGCGACTGCATCACGGCTTGCATCTTCTGTCGGATAGGATCGTCGATGAAGATGGTGACGTCGTGGATCTGCGGCGACATCGATGCAGCTACGTCGCAGCGGACAACGTAATTGATGACAATGGGTTCCAGTGGGAGGATGTGCGAGAGGGTCAGTTCGGGAATTTGTGGGAAGTACACACGATCGACATTAAAGATCTGCAGGTGGTTAATTGGGCGATCCAAAAGGATGGCAGGTGGGTAAACATACGGCCCGCAGTTGATGGTTGCAGTTGATGGTTCTCTTCTCGTCGGGATCCTGTAAACCATGCGCGCGCACGTACTCCCAGATCTTCATCACGATGCTAGCACGAGTATCCTCTTTGGTGTCCAGCAAGTCCGCGAGCGCGGGAGAAAGGCGGAAACGATCCGGCGACTCATCGCGGATCAGCTTGATAGTGCAATTGATATTTTCGTCTCCTTTCCTCTCAAATTCGAAGCCGTCAAACTCGGCAGGTCCGTTCAGTCCGAGGGCAGAGGTGGCGGGTTGGGTGGCCGGCGACTGTTTTCTCCACTCGATTGTGTTGCCTTCCGGGTGCAATTCTCTCGACCGGTCAAGCTCTATCACTATAGACTTAAAAAAGTGCGAAAACTTGCGCTTCTGCAGCGGGGGAGCATTGTCGGGACGTGGAGTGAGTCCCAAGTCAGAGTCGGGATCCAACTCGGCCGCATCTCCTTCGTTGTCGTCCAGGAGATTGCCCTCGATCCTGACGCGGAATGTGGGGATCTGGCCAGTATCGAAGTCAAACGCGTTCTCCTCAAGTGGGCGATCCGACACCTGCCACGGTTGATCCTTGGCCGTGTTGGATACGAAGATGCGCAAGGTCCGAGTATTCTGCTCCCATCAGCACCCACTCCCCATCAAAGGAGACAAACATAGCATCACTCCCCATACCTTGATATTCCGGTTCACAGCATCCTGTATATCCAATCTCTTACGCATGATAGCTGCATCGTACCGTCTCTCCATATCCCGGAGTTCCCGGTAGACACGCGCATTGGGCACAATCTCCTCGACGCCTTCGGGGATAGTCTTGTCGGTGGGTTTCCTCGCGCGGCGTTTGGCAAGCTCACGCTCGGCGATCACCGCCTGGTGCTGCGCTGCCAGCTGCTGCTGGGACATCTGTTGATGGGGTTGTTGCGGAGGACGGATCATGGGCCCAGGGCCACGACTGGCTGGTGCTGGCGATGGTCCCGGGGCGTATCCACCGGGGACACGCATTTGGACGGAAGACGGACGCATCTGATCCATATTGTTGCGATTCATAAGTTGGTAGTGTGGGGGGAGGGGTGAACGATGGTTGTGGCGGGTGATTGTCACGACGGAAGGACGTGTTGCAGGACGAAGTCGCGTTACGCAAGGTGCTAAAGAGAGGCGCTGGGTAACAAAGTGTGCTCACTGAGGCGATCACGTGTTACCGAATGGACTGGAAGTATTTGGACATGACTGAACTATTTCGCTAGCGCGGTTCTCTAGAAATTTTGTTGAAATAAAGCTGATAGGAAGAGACTACGAGGGCCAGATTTTCTGCGGGTAAAAAACAATCCCGAACACAAGCTACGGCAAGTGCGGAGATATGAAGATACATAAACCATATTAATCGCAAGGTGCGGACAAAAGAAAAACAAGTAGATATCTCAGACAATTCTCCATGGTGCCTTATATGTATTCAATCCTCCATCCTCATTGTCCGATCACCTCCGCCATGATGGTGACTACTCTTGTCCCTCCACCGCTCCAACCATCTCATCCTCCCCCTCCTCCCGGTGCCCATGAATCCCTTCATAGGTGATCATCATCAAATCAAAGGGAGGCTTTGAGCACACAAACACGGCCTTATCCAATGAGAGACTATGCAACGGAAACATAAAGGCGGTAGGGTCTGCAAGCCCCCATTCCTTGCTGTGAACCATCGTGAAGTTCACATCAAAGAAAGAGCCGTTGGTATAGTCGTCGTGAGTAACCATCGGAACATGAGTCGCTATGGCGATTCCGCTGTCATCTCCCAGTACTGCGTGGATGTTGCCGTCCGAGATGTCCACCCTTCGCGGCATGTGGCGAATTCCCTTGAACCGCAAACGTTGATACACGATGCGGCATGCGCGGCTGTCAAATACAGTGGCGTGGGTATAAATGTCATCCTTCGAGTTGCCATCTACCCCCAATAAGTGAGGACTATCCAGGTGTGGATCGATCACAAATAAGTGGTATGCACAACGGCCGCGACGCCCCACAGGAACGGATCCTCGTTGGGTTGGGTTCGGGAGCCAATTGTTGATTTCTTGAAGAAGCTCGCCACTAACAGTCGAGTAGATTTTCATTGATGGACGGCACAGATCCAGAACACCGAATATTTGGGTGCGTGCGTCGATGTAAATACCATCACACCTTCCTGAGTGGCCCAGATCGACCATGTTCCGGGTGGAAGCATCGTACATCGACATCCCACCGCGCCATCTGAAGACGGCGAGATTCCCATTGGTTTCCACGGCGCGAACTGCATTGGGTAGTCGGAACGTATGCCGCTCGAGAGTTCCAATTTGCCAGACCCAAACCTGGGCGGTATCTCTCGTCGCGGCCATGACATAGTCATCCAATAGTTGGACCCAGTCTAACGCAGTACGGGCCGGCACAGCTAAACCGCCCACAGCTTGAGGGTCCGACCCTGGGTCGAGTTGGTGTATGTCGATTGACCGGGAATTTGGTCCTAGAAACGCTATTCGTCCGCCTACGGCCCATGGGACCAAAATGTATGCATCCTTACGCAATGGCATTGGGATGCGCTTGCACAAGTGTGGCCGACGAACCGCCCTCTCGCGTGATACCGCATTTTCGAATGCCCGCCTCCTTGAGCCTTGATCGTGCTGGCGCACTATGGCCTCCTCCGCCGGGTACCATTCTCTCAGCAGCGCACTGCACATAGACTCCGCCGTGAGGAGTCTGTGCCATCGTCGATTGACACCTCGATAGGGAATGATTTCGCGAGGCTCGAGATAGGAGAGTATTTGGATAGCAAGTTCGGTAGGTAGGTTCCCAACGATGTCGAAGTAGCTGCCTTGCGAAGAGAGGATCTGATGAAGGTGCCATCGATCTGTGGGACAGAATTGCTGTGAAAGCCTCGTCAAAAACGCCAGGCGGCTCTTCTCGTCAAGCATTTTGAATGATCCGACAACCTGATCGAACGGCGAAACGTGGGACATTGTGGTGACGTTAAAAGTTCTGATTGTGGAAGTGGTGAGAGCTGCGCGGGGGGTGTAGGGGAAAGAGGCCTGTGAAAGAGCCATTACACTGTGAAGAATCGAGGCAGCGGACTCAGGGCTACTGAGGTAGCTACGACGAGAAGGTTGGCGGACCGCCAAGAGGAGTGAGTGTAGAATGTTAATTTCTCGAACACTTCTGCCAGACGAGCTACTTAAGGGGACACATCCCCGCCAAACCGTTGTCGTCTTGGCGTCTTCCACTCCCCCATTAGTTACGAGCGGGGTGTGGTCGAGGTTTTGTTGCCATATACTCTACATATAGGTACAGTATCAATACCACAGCGCCGCTAGACAGGGTGTACGGAGGCATTTATGCTCTGCACAAAGATGTAAATAAACCGCCTGATTGGCTGACAGTAGCCAAAGCGGGTGCTGTCTGCCATCGTCATTATCAACCGCTAGAGTAACCGACTTCCTTCTGGTGAGGTGGGGGGTAAAGCCAAGATAGTGATAGCGTCCTGTGAGGGAACGCATGTTATCCCCGAGAAACAGTAGCGACACTGCGTCAACGTGTCATTGAGACGAGTCAATATCACACCAACACACTTAACTACATGGTATTGCTATCCCATATCCTTAGAGGACGATATCACTACCTTTCATTAACCCCCCTCTCACTGTACAGTATCCCTTGGAATCTAGTGCATTCCCTGTGCTAGATCTGAATTTTAAATTGTTTCTGTGATCCCGCGTGTCTGTCTTCGGTTGTTTTTTTATAGACCTTGTGCTCTGCCAAGACCTTGAATTCAGTATTGGGTGAAGAGATGTTTTTTTGTTTCTCCATTACTCGCATGCGACCTCGAGAGGATGGCGAGGCCGAAGGCCCGACCTCCGCCGCCGCCGACAGGCGGGGCAGGCGGGGGTACACCAACGACTGCCCCTGGGCATATGGATATAATCATCGCGAGGAATCCTCGGACAGAACCGGAGACTCTTCACTCGTAAAAAAAGGGCTTTTGGTAGTGAGCGCACGTACTGAGGCCTGCTGATACCTAAGGAGGAGGGGCAAAAGCACGATTAACATCTGCCTGAACAGCTTGTGTTTGTCGTACTACGAGATACATACTCCTGTCGAGCGGTTAAGGACACTGGGACAACCCTCACCTTCATCCCGGCTCAAGCCCAACAGTTTCAGTATCATTTCCGAGCAAAGGGTTGACACGGTCTCGTGGGAAATCCCCTCCTCCGGGCAAGTTTCAAGTCCATCCGAGACTACCCAGTTCGAGAATCTCCCATCAAATAGTACATACGCAATCTCTCCTCACCGAGCAGGGCGCGGCTTTTGCCATCCCGAGACAGCTCAGTTTCCATATACATACCCAGAACTGGGTACCGAGAGGGTTAAAGTCTCTTCTCAACGACCATCGGCCACTGAAGGCCGCAGGTACATACCTCCACCAACCAGACACCCTGTTAGTTTTGGTCCCGAGACACCCAGCACGACCTGAATCGTGTATCGCAACACCGCCCACGCCAATATGTTCATGGGGCGCCGGTGTCACCCTTTGGCGCGCTATTGCCTGGTCGGCATATGAATATTCGAGTGCATGTTCTCCCAAATAGCCCCTCTCACCTACACCCAGTAACCCAACATTTCAAGGAGTACTTGGTAGTCTACGCTGGGAAGAGGATCCACTGGAGTGAATAGGTAAAGGCTCATTATCAACACGGGCGATTTAGTGATAACTACGCCCTACTCACCCTTCTAGGTTCCGTTCACTTCTCGGGTTGGCATAGTTCTTACAATCCCAACCTGTTACCTCCTGTGCCTAAGTGATTGGATGCTATTCCCGATGGCCTCAACTGTGTTCTGCATAGTCCGGCCGTCCACGCCGTCCGGACGGGATATTGGGTTTGGTCTGAGCTCTCGACGAACTATTGAGGCAGTCCGTTCAGTTTGTGATGGGGAGGACGGAGTCAGTCGTCCTCCTAGCTATTGGACTGACGGCACTAGCATTAGTATGTAATGTCATATAATAGTACTAGATACTGACAAGGTGATACAATTTCCTGTATGTAGCTCCAGCCCTCCTGCTAGGAACTGTTCGATTCATTGTTGAGACATAGCCCTTAGAGACCTCACGCCCGTGCTCGGACTCGACGGTCATGCGCCTTATACACCCGCCGCCATGAGGGACGCTCGATGAGATATCGGTGCAGCTCCCGCTAGAAACCGTAGTCTGGTTGTTGAGAAATCTCAGATCTCGCTGGGTCCCATAAATATCACTAATTTTGTGGCGCCTTGGCAGTCGACCGCAGTCTGTCCCGTTTGAGGACACTCCAGACGGGATCAGTCCCGGTCCAGAGGTTGGACGGATGGTGTGAATTATATTTAGTTCTGTTTGAGGCCTAGGACGGACTGGGCTATGCAGAACATCCAAAGATCGCCCACAGCAGCTCGATCTCTTATCCTCCTTCTTCCGCTGACTTGCCTTACGAACGACATCGCTCAATTCCGAGGAGGTTATTGGCACGGCCGTGAAAATAGGCCATCCTGCGCCCTCAAACAGTCGCAAACTGGTTCGCTCCAGGGCGGGGCCGAATCTGAACTGAACCAACTCCCTACCGGCAGGGAACTATAAGCACTGCTGAGATAATCCAAGTCCGGACGCTATCGAACTCGTTTTGCACTGACTGTTCACTCCGCTCGCCGAATACATACATCGAGGTGTCGCTTGCCTTCGCCTCCAGGATGTTCGCCGCTCCTTGCGGTTCCTCGTGGTCCGGATCGAATTCTCTCGCCTGAGCGATGAGCTTCTGGGTATCGGCGGGGGTCAGGGAGTGATAAGGGTTGAATTGAGATCTTGAGAGCACCGACCTATCTGCTGAGTTCTTTGTTGGAAGTCAGGTGACATCCCCGTGAGGCTCTACCGTTCAGGGGGCGCCCGTCGTTCGAGACAGGAGGCGAAGAATGAGAGGATCGTAAAGTCTCTATTCTAACCCCTGGATCGCGAGGAGCATCGCATTCAAGGGAGGACACCGATAGTTAGCGCCTTTGAAGTTTCATTCAGCAGAGACTTGGGTACCTTATACATTCTCAAGTACGTCTCTACGGTCTACCCTTGGGGTCGTTGGGCCAAAAATATTCGTACCCTGAAAGGAGCGAATCCGACTGTGACGACGGTATGTACATACTACTACGACCACAAACGTGTCCCGAAGCCTTGATACGATGACAGTATCAGTTCGACGGGAGATGGCGTTTATTTTGGCCTTTCCTTGGGTCAGCAACATAAGTATTAATGGTATTGGAATCACGAGATTATTTGGCTACGATAGTTGGACATTGATGTAAAATAAATGCGGGTAACTCTGCTAGATACTTACTGGGCTGAAGTTGTTGGCCTTCTTACTTTGCAAAGAGTACCAGTCTGGTATTATCTCTTTCGTGTTACGTAAGGACTTGGAATGATGACTTGGATAGCACAACTGATGTGGTGAGTTGAATTCTTAGTCTGGATATTTGTGAAAATCTTGAACACCCCTCCTCTCTCTCTCCAGACCCACCGTCCTGTAAACTCCTCCATCCAATGCTCGCAACCCCAGACTCCTTAGATGAACATGTCGCTGATACTATCTCAAAAAGAAAAAGAAAACTTCTCCCCCCTGCCCAATGCCGAAAACTAGCTAGATACTGTATAGTAATCTCAGGCTAAAGATCTGATCATCTGATCCTAACATGTCATACTTCTCATTTGTGTAGGAAGGCCCACATCCTCTGGTCCGCATCATTGGTACTAGAACCTTGACGTCGTTTGGTCTTCAGAGCCTGTTTTTCGAGCTCTCTATTCATGGTACTTTCCAGTCAGCCTACTTCTATACAAGTTTATGAAGACCACTCATCCGCAAGGAAGATGAAATGATTGATCTCATCAATCATGCAAAATCAAGGTAAATAGGGGATACATACTCCTTTGTCTTCCAACTATAAAAGATAGGTGTTTCTTCAGCTCTCTCCAGCCGCTTCCAGATGCTTCTCTGATGCCAGATATAGTGGTTCTCAATGTCTGCAACACCTTCAGGCGTATCCCCATCTAGAACACAGTGGTCGCATCCTCTAAGAGGGCATTTCCAGACCCCACCTACCAAGGTCTTGGTGTCTAAGAGGGAGATGCTAACAGCTTCCCTACACCCTGAAATGGGAAGGGCTGGGAGGGCGAAGGATGTGATCTCATCTGACGCAGACCTATGCATCCATGAGTGGTCAGGCCATGGCTTCAATTCTCGGCTCTGCTCCCTCTTCATGCGTCTGATGCTTGAGAAGCGGTCATAGAACGGTTGTGAATCCGATACATAGCCAGAGCCACCCACTGATGACAACGAGTGAACCACAGGGACCTCAGGAATGATACCAGGAACCTTAGGGCTGATACCACTCATTTCAGGAGCTGCCTGCGTGGAATCTTCAGGCTCATCCCAGTAGGGACTATGATAACTATGTTCCTCTTCCTCCAGGTCGTGTGTTTGAGAATTGTCGCATCCAGTTGAACTGATAACCTCCGTCAAGTCCATGTCAAGGTTGGACCCTTCTTGAGATTCCTGAGCTAGACTCAAAGTCGATTCGTCACCGCTGTTGTCCAACTTGCGCTTCCCTCCGCATTTGACAGACGCCTCCGTCGAGTCCGTGCCAGGATTGGGCTCTTCTTGAGATTCCTGAGCTAGACTCAAAGTCGATCCGTCACCGCTGTTGTCCAACTTGCGCTTGCCTCCGTATTTGACAGACGAACCGCGGGGCTTGCCGGTGGTGGCCGGGCGAATTGGAGTTGACGGGACTTCCGAATCATCGTCTACAGCCCTAGAGCGAATCTTGCGACGCTTGGACTTTGGTGTCGGTGTTTCCTCCTTCTTCTTTTGCATTTGAATCTCGGCTTTGTCCACCTTCTCCCAGACCTTTCTGACTAGAGCCTTGACGGTCGCAACTTCGTCGGGATGTTGTTCGGCGTACCAGCGGTACAAGCAAGTCTTCTCCCAGCTCTTGCGTTCCTCGTCGTTTCGCCAATTGACGAGCCGGACCAAGAGGAAGCGCATATACTTGCTCATATGCGCTTCCTGTGCACCTGGTACCTCGGCGCGGTACTCGTTGAGGAACTGACGGAACGAGTACTTTGATTTCCTTTTGGCAGCGACGAACGTTTCGATGAAGAGCCAAAGCCTGGCTTTCTCTTCGACTTCGGTGAAGATAGCCGTGTACTCGGTGGATGGTTTGATGGCATACCATCCCGCCTTGCCCAGAACCCAGATTTTTAGTTTGCCGTGTTCGGTCACCTCGAGAGCGTATTTTTTGATGTCGCACACGACGAGCTCGTGGTCGAACACCGACTCGACGCGAGCTGCACAAGTCAGTCTGATCGCTCTCCTCGCAGACGTGTGCGTGCGGTCACTTACCAATGCTCTTTGCGTCACCCCTTCGCAGGAGTCTTCCCGTCATCCTAAACGGTCCGTCTTCGAAGACTGTTAGAATGTCCGCCGGCTCGTATATCCCAGAGATCTCGGATTTCTTGGTTATTAGGACGTCGCGCATCTCCAGGAGTGGGAGATCGTCCTCCGGGAGAGCCACCTCTGGGAACCGCAATCCCACGACTTCGTACATCTTCTTACACGCTATATATGAAGGTATTAGAATGGGGGCAGTGGAAATTGCTACGGCGGGTGTTGTTTAACTTACTGATGAGTGATGAGATGATCTTGTGTCTTTGTGGTGGTAGCAGTGGTTTGGGGGGGGTGTGCGAGTGGGGACTGGGGATGTTGCGTGAAAGAGAAGAGGAAGGGACGGTGCGACGGCGGTGCCAATTTTGTTGGGGTTGCGACACTAGCGATTACGCGAAGGGTCGTAGGTTTGGGGGGCTTCAAAGGATTGGTGTGTTGGGCAAAAGTGCCATCGGAAGGTGCAGGAAGACTGTGGTGGAGGGTTAGGGTAGAAAACAAACTTGAGGGCGTATTGTTCATCTAGTTACATAGATACATATTCACGAACCAACATCGCAGTAAACACATCCTACCTACAACCCAAGTACGCTGAAGAAGGACGTAACTTGGCGTATAAGACTCTATATGTATTTATTTAGATGTATTTATTTGGATGATGTTCTAGATCAGATGGTTGATGATGGAGACAGGTAGGGTGTCATTAGAGGCGTTCAGCAAAAGTTGCCTGACCAAGTTGCCAGACCAAGTTGCCTGACTCTTGGCATGGGGGCCGGATTTTAGTGCGCCACACGATAGGAAAGGGAAAATTGAGATGAACGTTTGGATAGGATAACTAGGCAAGATTTAGATGAATTAGTTGGCTACCTATCCTATTCTGACGTGCTAAAATCCGGCCCCCATGCCAAGAGTCAGGCAACTTTTAGGTCGGGCAACTTCGAAAACGAGTTGCTGAACGCCTCTATTGCCCGAGACGTATTCGCAGTCACATTTTGACCCACGCGCCTCAACTTGTGTACTACGTACGCGTGGGGGAGAGCCGTCGCGTTCCCGACGCGATATCACGAGACTTAAGATGTTGCCAGGTGAGGATAGCAGGTAGGTAGGTATATACATACTTACACATCTATCTTATCCAGGCGTGCTAAACCCTGCCCCCATGCCAAGAGTCAGGCAACTTTGAAAACGAGTTGCGGAACGCCTCTAAGGATCCTTTCCGCCACGCTGGGGGCGCCCGTGGTGGCCATGTACCGGAAGTGCTCCGTGACGATGCACGGGAAACCTTGGTGTAAATCACACTACTCGTAGCAAATAGGGAGGTTCTGTAGATTCCGTGCACAAGAACTAGAACTATGCAGGGGTTACAAAATAGGTTAGCTTGAGCACGAAAAATAGGAGGTTTCTGTAGATTTCGTGCACAACTTCACCAGCGCTTCCCTGTACTGCCGCGTCAAATTTTTCAGTTAGTTATTTGTCACCCAAGTCTTGTCCGTTCTGTGGTCGCGAAAGGAGGAACTTAAGACACCAGGCATCGTCATGCTGGTCGATGGTCCACTTGTTGGTTGGATCGTACAGGTAATTCGGCGTTTTGGAGTATGGTTTTTAACAACCTGTGTAGGGCCAGCGAGGAGGGTTACGATGCGATGCATACGGAGCTGGTGGCGGAATAAGAGTAGTGGTATAGGAGAATCAACAGCCAGGAAAATAGCTGCCATGACCGCCGGTGTAAGTTTCAGCGTATGTACAGGATAGGGAGGTTCTGTTGGCCTCCGTGCACGAGAACTAGAACTATCACCACAGCAACGGACCAAGGACCTTCCATGTAGAGGAAAGCGTAGAAAAGTTTGCACGCTAATTATCGTGCAGACCAGGGCCCTGGTCAACGCCGTGAACTACTGGAGTGCACGAATTAGCGTGCACAATAGAATGTAAACAAAGAAGCTGATTGGCCAGTGTGCCGGATAATAAGGAGGAACCGGAGTGCTCATACTGGCTCAGTAGAGAGTTGATTGAAGGAAGAGAGTTCATTGTGTACCGACGCAGAACCGAATCGATTTTCGCGACCGTACAATATATAAAAAATCGGAGACAACGAAATGAAAGAGATTGATGCCCCGAGGCCGAATAACTGAAAATCGATTGAAACGGACAAGATCTGGTGGAGTTATGGGGTGCCGAAGATGAAAGAATGATATGTAGATACGGGGAGAAAAAATTTGACCGCTACGGTACACCGCTGCAGAGGTTAGTTCTAGTGCACGAAATGTACAGAACCTCCCATTTTTCGTACACTAGCTAAACCAATTTTGTACCCCTGCATAGTTCTAGTTCTGGTGCACGGAATCTACAGAACCTCCCTGATGATGAGTTGAAGAATTCTCGTGGAGTACGTACCGGGTGCTGCTTCCGATTATCCGGCTCGTTGGCCAATCAGCTACTTTGTTTACATTCGATTGTGGACGCTAATTCATGAACTCCTGTAGTTCACGGCGATGACCAGGGCCCTGGTCTGCACAAAATTAGCGTGCAGGCTTTCTATGCTTTCCTCCAGACGGAAGGTCATGCGTCCGTTGCTGTAGTGATAGTTCTTGTGCGTGTGCACGGAGGCCAACAGAACCTCCCTAATAGTAGATACTAAGTACACACGCTAAAGTACTAGATATTAACACCAGACCTATTGGACTAACATGCGGAGAAGTGATATATATTGAGTTTTACAGGGAAAAGAGACTCATCTAATGGCCGTACTTGTATGTAAACAAAAGAGATGTAAAATGGACTAACCCAATCCCGCCCCATCAATCCACCAAAAAACTCTAAAAAGGAAATTCGTGAAGCAAATCCTAAGGGAAAACATCCAAAAAGTCAGCGCACAGTGTTCCCAGTGCGCTGGTGAGCATGTAGCTATATTAAGTAAGTGAGAAATATGTAAGTCTGCTTGCAAAACGTTTTGGTTTAAGCGCAAGTGAGATCCACCACCGGAACGGCCTCCAAAACGGTGCATCCCTCCATGGGCTTATCACTCTCGCCGACCACCTCCCATCCGGCTTCAATCCACTCCTTGATGACAACTCTGACAGTCTCGGGTCCCTCCTTCACTGCCCAAGGCTCCCGCCTAACTACATTACCGGCATGCGCCATAATGACAGGCGGATGCGACTGACCCTCGGTGGGCACCATGGACCCATCGCTTCTCTCTCCACTCGCCTTCCTTGAGCCCCGGCGACGGACCATGACGTGTGGACTGTTTTGCACGACTTCGGGATCTACCGGCCTGCTAACAACTCTGATGGCAGTCGCAGCAACAGCCTTCGTAGTAACCTTATTAGGAGAAGCGTCGACGAAATACGGCTTGCTAGTAACTTTCGTCGGAGTTAGCGGTGCGGATCCGCATGGGCCTGGGGAGGTGGATATAGTGATGGTTTCGAAGTTGCGAAGAAGGGCGGCGACAGAGCCTGATGCCACTTTACCGATGCCAGGAGATGGCCGTCGTTTCGGCGGCGGTGTCTTCGTCCGAGTCTTCGGCCTCGGCTCGAGGGATGCTGTTGCGATGCGCACGCCTTCCATCCATTTGGATAAACCCTCAGTTGGCGAGATTTGTTCAATCTCTTCGAGTGGCAAATGCGTCGGCGGCGGCGGCGTTGACGGTCGGTTAGGTGAGGGTGACGTCAGATCAATGATCTCCATTGTCTTCGTTATACGTTCGATAGGTGTCTCAGGTGGGAAGCTATTCACCGGTCGGCCGCGTACCGGGGAGGTGCCGTGGGTCACTTCTGGCTTTTTGGCGGCCGCCACAGGAATTCCTGCCATAGGTGCCTCCGCTGGTTCATCTGCTACCAAGGGAGCGAACTGAGCTTGTTGCTTCAACGGGGACGTGGGAGTGTGTCGAGCTGACTTGCTGGCACCTGCCCCAATTCTGTCAATCGTCACCGCCTTTCGGGAATCAATTGCGGCCGCTTTCTTCGATGTTTTGCTCAGCGATGATCCCGCAGCAGAAGCAGTGGGTAGTGCTCCAGTTGGCGAAGCGACCGAAGATGCGCGCAAAGCTGGTGCCTTGGTAGGCGAAGCAGTGGTGCGTAAAGGCTCACTCCGTTTGATCTGCGTGGTCTGCATGCGTGGAGGCACCGACGCCTTTTTCACTGGTGATGGGGGAACTGAGGCCTTCTTCACTTGTGGAGGAGGTATCGGAGCCTTCTTCGTTGGTGAGGGAGGAATCGAAGCCTTCTTGATTGGTGAAGGAGGGATCCTGTTGGTAATTGCTGAAGGGGCTGCTCGGCTACCTGGTCTACTAATGGAAGGAGTGGGCGTCGGCTTGGTGACGAGACGAGATGGTGGTTCTTTCGATGTCGGCGAGGAATTTCCGCCATTCTTCGTTTGCTTGAGATAACGGCCCATGGGAGGCTGTACCAGGTCATCTTTCGCCGGCGCAGTATCGGTCTTCTTGGTCGTCGCTCTGGTTATCTTGGTCTTGGTAGTGGCTGTCGTCTTGATCGCCGGTGGCTTCTTTGTCTTTGGGGCTGCCTTCGCTGCTTGGGCGTTGTCGTACTCGTCGAGCCTGTGCTGCATGCCCCTCGACAAGAAGGATTCGAGCATCCAAATTCTCTCCGCAACGTGAGGATTCCAGTTCTTCCCGCCCTCTCCGTCGTTCATCATCAATGCCGCATCGTCGTCATCGAGTACGCCGGCTTGCTCACGTCGTTCTTCCCAATCGTCCTCCTCCTCGAGTTCGTTATTGATCGGGATAACTGCTACTGGTGTATACGAGATCCTTATCTCCGCGAGTCCGTCAGTCGAAAAGTGGTCTCGTCTTCCGTGCATGGCTGTAATCAACTTGCACGCCTCCAGATTCCGGTCCCATACGCGCTGTGCTAATACAACCGGTGCCAGACCTCTCACGAACTTTGCCGCCCCGCTAGGACCTCTCCACTCGAAGGTTTCTCTGGTATACTCCCTCAACGCAAGGACATCCACTTGCTCATCCCAAACAATGGCGTCCCTCAGCCTCTCCACCTTCTCGGAGTCAGACACCATAGGCCCAGCATACCACCCCAAGATCTCCTTATTCGGAAACCCTGCGGGGACGTTCGCCTTCCTGTTCTTGCGCTTAAACCAACCACTCTCATTACTGGCCATCTCATACTGTAATCGTTCTCTCCACTTCTTCAATCCATCCTCATCGTCTCTCACCTCATACAGATCTTTACCAAACCCCGCTCTGGCCGCATCGACGGCCGTCTTGATGCCACAACCCGGCATGCCCTCGGGAAGATAGTCGCCGCCGCGCATGAGCGCAACCAGGACCAGGCCCTCCCGAGTTAACTTCGCCTTGGCCTCAACCGCGTCCGCATGGTGCACCGTTACATGCGTGGGTGTGGTGGATTTCCCTTCGCCGGACCACTTGCGCAGGATTGTTTTCGCACCGAACATCAATGTGTCGACGTCCTCACTGAGAACGGCGTCGACAATGCCTTCGCGGTTCAGAAGTGCGCATTCCGCTTCCGCTTCGCCTGGTGCGGTGTGGAAGGGCACTCCGAAAAGCTTGAGGAGCTTCTTGGAGAGGCGTATTAACGACGGCGTGAGCTTCGTATTCGTCTTTTGCCCACGCTTGAATCCTGGCCGATGTGGGCCGTCGAATACAAAGAACGGTGTGATATTGTGCGACAGGAGACGGAGAATGCGATAATACACGGTTCGAAGTGCAGGGTTCGAGCCGCCTAGAAAGAACGAGGGTTAGGCCTCATCCTTCTACAACACGGGCGACGTGAATATACCTTTACCAGACTGCACCTGAAAAGACCAAATGGAAGCATCCACAGCTATGCGAAGACGTCTTCCTGTACGCACATGGTGGTCGGCTGCATATTTAGCCAGAGAAACACGTTCGCCAGGACCGAGTTCGGCGAAAAGTCTATCGCGAAACACAATGCATTAGTTCTTTGTCCAGACAATCAAGTGGGGAGAGTTATGCGCATACCCTGGAATACCCATAACTATCCCGTGATTCCCTTGAAGAGTGAGCTCGATCTCGTGTGAAAATGGTTCTTCCGTGAGGTACTGGTAGGCGTTGGCGGAGGAATGGAGAGAGTCCACGTTTACGGGGCAGGACTCGGTTTGTTTATAGACAGCCCACGGGATATTCCGTTTCAGGCTGGGCGACGACGGTTGCTATGCTGACAGTATGTACCCGGCCCTCCAAACAAACGCGAGGATTGTTGGATAGTAGAGTGAAGATTGTGAACAGATGTGGCGACTGACGTCTGGATGGTGGTGAGAAAGAACTCCCGAATTGTGCGATGAGCGAGCTTTATGATAGCACCTATTATTAATATCGCTAGTTCTGATTCCAACCCCAAAGCTCCACCTCCTTCCCCTCGTGGTGGTGGATATTGCGTCCAGCCGAAAACATGCGTCAAAAGGGATAGATATGGAACGTGAAAACACCTGCCGTATCCATTTTGACGTGATGCTGGAGTGTGTAATTTGCCTCCCGAGATTCCATTGACAGATAGGAATGTGGCACTAGATCCTGCGCAAATTATTGTTAAAAGTTCTGCGTGTAGATTCAATGGTTTTGGGCGTTTCCACATGAATGCCCACCCATCCAATTTCCGGGCTGATGCGTGGCGACGGCGATGAGGCCTGGCTGTTTCTTATACGGCGGTTCATTTCGCTTGGGCATTATGGACGCGCGCCTGGTGGTTATGACTCCAGTTTTTGTATCCCTTCCCTTTCCTTTCTTCTCTACATGCTTCTACAACTAGATCAGGAAGCTGAGGAAGGGGTTGAGGAATTTGGAGAGATTAGAAGTACTTGCGTGAATTTCACGATGTCACGTGTACTGGCAATCACCTATGGTGAGACTGGTCCCGTACCTTTCACAACCGACATCATTCAACTTTACCACGACTCAACCCATTACCTACCGCCACCATCAGTACCACAATCATGTCCGAAAAAGATAAGTTTAAGTACAGGGTCGAGATCCAGCAGATGATGTTCGTCTCTGGTGAGACGGGAGAGCCTTCCCCGGAGACGACGGGTATAATCGAGGAGATGGTCCGGGGACAAGTCGTAGAGATGGTATGCACCGCTTCCTGACCCCCGCCTTCGGCGACTTTCTAACGGTGAGATAGCTCCTGCAGTGTACCCAGCTCGCCGCGCGCCGCGGTTCCCGCTCGATTTCCACCGACGACCTCATCTTCCTTATCCGCCACGACAAAGCCAAAGTCTCGCGCTTACGCACCTATCTGTCGTGGAAAGACGTTCGGAAGACCGCACGTGAACAAGATCCTGCGGGTGGTGGCGCGGGCGCCGAGCCTGGTGACTTGATGGAGGAGGCGGCAGCGGGCGTGGGAAGCTCTGGGCCCACTGCACAAGTCATCAAGCAGAAGAAGACGAAAGTCGGTCTACCGTGGGAAGTGAACTCTTTCTTCTCCGAGGCAGTTCCAGAACGTGAGGACGATGAGGATGAAGAGGAACTCGAGGCGAATCAGGCGACGCTCCAGAGACTGAAAAATGCGGACGAACGCACCCGAGGGATGACCCGTGATGAATATGTTCACTGGTCCGAGTGCAGACAGGCGTCGTTCACGTTCCGGAAGGGGAAAAGGTTTCGTGAGTGGGCGGGCTTTGGTATCGTTACCGAGGCGAAGCCGAATGATGATATCGTTGATATACTGGGGTTCTTGACCTTTGAGATCGTGCAGACGTTGACGGAGGAGGCGCTTAAGGTGAAGGAGCAAGAGGATGCCGTGGCCAAGCAAAGTATGCGCACAAATAAGAAGAGGAAGAGGGAGGAATTTTTGTTCCATGCGCAGGAAGGGAGAACTCCGGTGGAAGCCCGTCATGTGGTCGAGGCGTTCAGGAGGCTGCAGACGCCGAAGCCAAAGACGAGAGCTATGAGGAACTTTTCGGGAGGCGCGGTGAAAACCCGGTTAACGCTGGTGTAGCTCTGGGATCTTCAGCTACTTGGTTTGATTATCTGACTGGAGTTTTGTGGTGTTATTGGGCATTTGTGTACCAATCCCTTAGGTAATGAACGGGAGTAAAGTTGATCGGCTTCGCCCATCTCAGCATGTCCTATCTATCTGAATGGGTAGAGCAAGACATGGGGATACACTCTCGCCGTTGATTCACTGATTGCTTGCTCCATTCCTGCTCCCGATTAACAGTAGCAAATCACTCAACGGCCCTCACACTCTTGTCCCCTGAACCAAGCCCAACAAGAACAAACAAAAAGAAGACTCAGGTACCTACTTAGATAATGCGAAGTACTTAGGTGATATCAAGTCTCTGCTGTTTCTCTTTACACTGTGAAATCGAGAACTTAGCCACATTCGTCAGCCCCGTTGCCATTGCTGTCGTTTTCGCCGGTTGCCTGGGGGAGACAGTGTGGTGGCGAGCGGGGAAGTCGCCTGTACCTCACGAAAAGTGTGGGAACTGCGCGATTATGTTCTCTTGCTTTCTCTATTTCATCTCTATTTCTGAGAATCTTCCGTCTGGTGGCGGAAACCCAATCGCAAGTGGTATGTTATAGACTTGCTCTTGTACGTACGTCGGGCCAAGATACTTGCAGTAACAAGTCAATTTGTGTGTTGGCTCAGGAGTGTAGCGATGTCGCGATACACCGCCACGCTGTGGTATCGGAGTTCACATCACGTAGAAGAAAAAACGATGATAATACAGAGCTCATCGTAGCATTTCTCTACCCATCTGCCGATGGCAACGATAACAGCTGAATCTATGATTAATTTGGTGATTTGAAGAGAGGGTATGAATTTACTATTATTCGTAGACGACCCGACACAGCTGATGAACTGTGGCTGAATTCTTGATTTTGGAAGAACCGGCGTATTTTGCACCTTTGCTCAACCCATCAGCCCCCCAACTTTACGATTACTCAACTCCCGTCTCAGACCCGGTAGCCCTCACACAATTCTCCTATGGCAGACAAAAAAACGAGTTCCGCTCCCGGTGGCGACACAGTAAATACTTCTGCCACTTCTCTTGCTTCCCGCTGACGTTTTTCACAGGAATTCCGCCGCACCTGGGACCGCGATGAATGGGCATCGAAAGCCAAAGAGCGAGAAAACAAAGAACGCGCCGAAGGCAAGCTACGCGCCGAAGCCAAGGCCCAGGGCAAGAAGTACTATGCACCGGCCGCCGACGATGCCGAGATGATCAGTGCGCGCCGCGAGCGCATCAACTTCGAGGAGAACCTCAACAAAATACAGCTTGTGCCTGGTGGTGCCGGTGTGGGAAAGAAGGGACGCAGCGCGGGTTTCTACTGTGAAACCTGCGATCTCACCTATAAGGATTCATTGCAGTGGGTAGACCACTTAAACTCCAGGCAACATTTGGTAGCTACAGGAAAGACAGCGGAGGTCGAGAGGGCGACGCTGCAGGATGTTCTGAAGAGACTCGAGTGGCTGAAGAAGCAGAAGGAAGAGACGGAGAAGATAGATGACCTAGATATCAGGAAGAGGATGGAGGAGAGGGCTAGGTTGGGGGAGGACGAGAGATTGGCGAAAAGGGAGAAGCGGAAGGAGGCGAAGAAGCGGAAGAGGGTCGTCGAGGTCAAGCAAGAGGAGGAAGCTGCGGCGCGAGGGAAGAGCTGCGATGCCACTACCGCCTCTGAGGATGCCGCGATAATGGCCAGAATGATGGGCTTCAGCGGCGGTTTTGGAACGACAAAGAAGAACTGATTTTGTTCGTCGTTCATTGGTTCCCAAGGAGTTATGCAGGCATTCTGTTGTTTTCTTCGAGTATTTATAATACAGACACGCACACAAGCCATCTGCATCGCCGTCGTCATCACCGTTGTCCACTCTACCTCCATCGCTCCATGACGGATTCTTCACAACTTGCGTAGTCTACTTTATGCCTCATCCCACATCCGTCACTCTAGTCCCCATCTATCGTCGAGCCAAAATAATTCTGGTGATCATCCCTGCCACACCCCAACCAAACTGCTTGCTGCAACTCTAGCGTCACCAAGACCGAACAACAACGAACTTATTCTCTCGTTCGCTCCTCTCCTCTGTGCAATCCAACATCTACATGCTCCCAATACTGCTGTAGATTCGGGCGAACTGGCCCTTCATCCGTCAACGACCTGGTCAAGCTCTTCTATGATTTTAGCTTTTGATGCGGCCTCTGTGAGTTAACCCGAGAAACCAAGTTCCGTCTTTTCTGCCTGCTCCCATCCGCCCTCCACCCCCGAGAAACAAACATACCCCCCAGCCTAAAAAACTGCCACTAATCAACCACTCAACGTCGGCGTGAAACGAACAGGTTGTTTGCGATTATAGTCTTCATCGCCGGTTATATCACAGCTCGCTACGCTGTCATCACGCAAGCGGTAGAACTTGCCAAGTTTGCTTGGGAGAACGGAGTTGTGGTTCGTGGATCCTTTCGCACTCTCACGAATGTGCCCCCTAGAAAAAAAAGACGGGTCATCGATCTCGCCTGGTCTTGTCGCGCAAGCTCCGCCATCTTCACCGGTGGTGGACGACACCTCCGAAACGACGCTGGATCTTTCGGAGACACGCCAGCTGACTGCGTGCGCAAAAATAATAGGGTCGGGCAACGAAAGGATTCTTGATCTTATCGATATTCTTCTTCCTGTTTTGTCTACCCATCGAACGAATCGTCGCCCGCGAGGCAGCCAACGAGGTTCGTCCTTTCCGCCCGTCAGCACATCATTTCTCGCGGTTATCATTTACTCCTACACCAGCCCGCTCGATGGACATAGATGGCGAAAGCTAACCCGGCGGCGCTACTACCACAGAACTCTCGCGACGGCAGCATCTCAGCCCGCGAACAGCTACGGAGAAGGGGCAGTTTCTAGTGCGCACACACGAAAGGGCAGGGAGACTCAATGGGGGGTTCCAAAGATGACGAGCTGATGCGCATATTCTGGCCACTGGACTTCCCGCGCAACGATGAAGCGGGGATACTAGTTGGCTGGCGGAATTCGGAGACGGATATCTTCGTGGTTGCGATTCTCAACGGGGTTAATGTGCGATGAAATCCTCTTTTTTGGTTTCCTACTTTTTCTTTTCTTTTTGGGATCATCCTCTGTTGTGTAATATATGGGAAAGTGCAACTGGCTGACTGAATACGCTCCGAATTGTGTTGGTGCTGGGTTTGCAGAGCACAAGAATAGACAACGAATTACGAACGCAATCTCTTTTCCGAAAATCGCGGCACTCGGTGGAACGCATCTTTGATGTCTGTGGACAGTCGGCGCTACATGTGCTGGGCGAGGTAAATGGCAACACCACTCCGGATACCGTGTTCCGCCGAGATCACTTCTATGCCTTCACGCACAAAGCGAGTCGCTACCCGCAGATATTTTGCCCGCCGTCCAGTAGGGTGACACTCCAAGTCATTTTGTTCGAGGAGCCAAATCCTTACAAGATGGAATATCACTCGTTGACGCCTATCTCGCTGGCATTAGAGGACAAGGCTGGGAGCAAGCCGAACGATGGTGATGACATGGAAGAAATCAGGGAGAGAAATAAACAAGTCCAGCTCGTGGAGAAACTGAGGCTGCATACTGTGACGAAGCACGTCCCGACGGAGAAGGAGCGCGGGTTGCAGACCATCATCCATCAGATCAATTGCGCGCACGAAACCAAAGAGCTGCTCAGGATTAATGTGGAGCTCTTGAATTCTCGGAGGCTACGGCGGGCGCTCTCGGTCAGTGAACGTGTGGTTGAGTCGGCCACCTCGGCGTGGAGAACTACGCTCCATATGTGTGTGGAGACAGCGAAGTTCTTGTGGCCATTCGTCAAGAACACGCTTGTCGTTATTATCCTGTTCTGGCGCTCGTTGGCAAATTTGATTTTGAAAGTCTTGGAGTGGAGGGCAAAGCCGGATTTCGCGGCTCTGAAGGATATCTCTGCCACAGGTACACATTGCTTGGTTCAATCAAGTGGGTGCGGTGACTAACTTGTGGCTACAGCTCAGCAGTTTGATATTCGTTTGCAACAATTCTGCTACTGGCCGTTACAGTACATCACCGTACGTCGACGCAAAGACGATTGGGGTGGAGCAACGAATTCTCATCCAGATTACATCAGGTTTTATAATAGCCTGTGGCTAGTGGCGAACGACATCATCATCGGTATCGCCTTAGGATCGTACATCATCGAAAATGCCAATGTCGTTGCGCAGAGTATTGATTACTACCTGAAGGTAAACCTTCTCGGGTTATTCCGTGGGGGTGACTGAGGAGTGCTAATTCTTCAGACGTACACAATCGAAGGGATGGGCCGCACAATAGGGTGGCTCCTGATCGATCCGGGAGGATTGAAGCTCAACGAAGAGTTGGACAAGTTCCTCGGCGATCTCTTCAGATGGGTTCTTAACTACTGGTCTGAGATCACCGCATCGATCAGTCCTTACCTGCCCCAAATCATCTATGCCATTGGGATCTCCTCCTTCGCCGGCGCTTCGATGCCGATCGCTCTCTTTTCCGACCTCTTGTCAATCCTAACACTCCATATCTACAGCTTCTACATCGCTTCGGCCCGCATCTATAACTGGCAACTCAGCATAATCTACTCCCTCTTCCACCTCTTCCGAGGTAAAAAAATCAACGTCCTACGCAAACGCATCGATTCATGCGACTACGAGCTGGACCAACTCCTCATCGGCACTATCCTCTTTACCCTTTTGATCTTCCTTCTCCCCACAGTCTTCGTTTACTATTGCCTCTTCGCTTCTGCCCGCATGGCAATAATAATCCTCAAAGCCGGCCTTGAAACACTCCTCGCATGCCTAAATCACTTCCCGCTCTTCGCCCTTATGCTTCGCGTGAAGGACTCCAAGCGACTTCCCGGTGGAATAAAATTTGAGCTCATGGACACCCCCGATGTGTTCAGTCGTTTCCGACACGATCTGGGAGACACAGCGCCGACAGCTTACATCCGTCTCCGCAGCACCCCGCTTCCGCTAGGCGCAATGTTTAGACAATACTCGCAGCTTGGGAGCAGACTCAAAGGCCATTACGTCTCTGCTAGAGTCATTCTCTGCTTACTTACCGGGAAGGCTGTTCCCCCAATTCACAGGAGGAACCTGTATTCTATGCAGTACAGTATGTTGCCGACCAAGAGGGCAGGCGTTATGGAGGTGTGGAATAGGTTGACGGGGGGTGGGAGAGGGTGAAATGGAAAGATGGGGCGTGTAGATACATTCTCACCACCGCGGCATCCGAACGGAGACAAAAGCCGTCGTTGCTCAGCCTATTGACTCAAGTAAGGGAGAGTGGTTCTGATAGCAATGGTGGCAATGCTGAAGAGGGAGAGACCGGGTGTTTGTACTGGGTATTAGGTAAGTAGCTTTATAGGCGAGCGGCGATAAGTTTTGCCTCTGTTGGGCCCTTTCCGGTGTCGTGACGCTCTAGACACTTAGAATATCACTGGCGTATCTACAGCACGCTAGGAACTAGCGCTCACTTAGTGCCTTAGCGCTCGATGGCCGGGGTCATCAAAACGGCGATGTTCACCCCCGGCTTCCTAACACTAGAATTAAAGGGAGTTTCATTCGGCGAAAGAGCGTAGCAGAAAGCAGGACGTCATAAACCAAAATAATAATAACGGTATTCTAGATTGGTGGAAGCCTGGGTACAAAAAGAGCAGCTTGTACGAGCGGTGTCCGACTTGTCACTAGTTTGGTAATAAAGCCCGAGTGATATTCAGTGACTAGCAATTTTAGGAATTAAAATATATGACTAATTACTATTTCACGATTGAGTGAAATTTGTTTTTGCCAGTAATTTTTGGTAGAACGCGCCTACACATCTGCTGTCTTTCTTATCCTGCCATGGCTGCGCTGAACTGCGATGAATAGCAAGAAATCAACCGAAAATGAACGTGTTCGAACGAAGGCGGTTACGGGATGGGTGCAGTGAACGCAACGAGGGGATTCCGGCGGTATAATTTCCGCGGTTGTTATTGATAATCGGGGGCATAATCGATCACTCGGCGTAGTCATCAACATTAGGCATCGGAAAATGAATGTCAGTAACCCTCCAGCTTCAGGAGTCCCCAACTGTAGCCATCTGACAAAATCTTGACTAACGAACCCCGCACCCTTTTCCCCGCAAACCCGAAGCTGCAGCGGCGATGAGAGCAAAATGCACGACAGGGGTTGGCTGAGCGTTTATTCATAGTGGTGTGGGCGTGGTACCATGCGGTGCCAAAACTCGACCGCTTATGGCTGAGGTGGCTGGCCACTACCTTTACCCAATCAGGTCGGCGCATGTCAGTTAGTCAGTACCCAGCAGTCGCGACAGGTACAGCACGGTACCAGCGGCCTTTTCAGCGCCGTTCCTGTGCCGGCTGATACTCCGCGCGTCGGTACCGGGTGCCAGCAGCGCCGCACTTCCAGTACCGCGTGAAACGCAACTGTACCGCTAGTTACTCACCGGGACCGGTCCGCGCGGCAAAGGGCCCGGTACCGAAGAGAACGGCTCGACGCGGTATTAAGCAGCACTGTGCAGTACCGTACGGTCCGAGGGTTTCGCCATCGCCGCAGGCGGTACTACTCTCCGGGGCAACTGGCGGTGGGCTTCGGGTCGATATCGTTCAATACTGTACAGTACCGTGCATTGCTCTCACTTCCACCTTCGCAACAACTGGGTACCACTCCCTGCTGCTCGTCATTGGTCTGTACTACACTACCCCGAGAACACGTGCCTTCTCAACGCTATACTTCGTAGCGGAGCAGTTCGCTTGCATCAGGAGGCGCACTTCGGTACCCGTCGTGTAGCATGTCAAAGCCGAGCACCAGGGAGGATATTTCCCAACACACCCTGGAAACATTGATCAGTATATCACGGCATTCGTCTCGGTGCTGAATACGTCTTCGTGGAGTTGAGCTATAGTGACCATATGGTCTCCGTTTGGTGGCTCGGAAGGGTGCAGCAAAGATCATCGGAACTCACTTCGAAAGCGGACAAGCCGACTGGAATAGTTCGGAGCGGCTACAGCTGTATGAATGTGGAGCATTGTTGGGATGTGGTCGCCAAACTGGGCTAGAAAGCAAACAGCATGCAGGACAACATTTCTGCGACTGCTTTCACTCATGCCGTGGAAATGCGGCACAGCTTTAGTGACAGGGCACTCCCAGGATTGATGGCTTTCAACACTGGAAGCTTGGGCAAGCTCTCGCGCTTCCTCAGCAAGGCTTTGTCGCCGGTGACTCATACACTGCTTTTCAACGCCAGCGACTTGCGGGACGGAGGATGAGGAGGACATGACCCCGCAGGAAGCCGTATCAGCAATTCATGCCTGCGGAATACTGCCCCGCCTCAGTTTCTGCACTCTGGGCTCAGCTATCTGCCATTCCCTATAGCCAGCTATGCACAGCGCCGCCTACAATGTCTGTGGGATGCCCCATAGCTGTTGTATCTGCGAGACACCAACCATCAACCAACTTCTCACGGTGGTCCTGGATCCCGCATTCGGTGGAGCGAGTGTAATTCTTCCTTTCAAGCTCGAAATCGTCTCGTTGACTACACCCTGTCGGACCATCCTCGTGCCATCAGTGCGGCGAACACCATCATCCTAATGCGGTTTACGGACAACGAAGCATAGTAGCTTTGCACGGCGACAACACTGATTGGATAGGAATACGTACATGTGTATTGCGATATTTGACTCCAGTGAATGCCTTCACGAGTAGCACTGCATCTATTGTTATCGGTGCCGGAGGGATGGCAAGGGCTGCCATCTATGCTCTGCAGAAAAAACATCTTCCTTTGCAACAGGACGGCATCTCGGGCGTAGGAGATTGCCGAGTATTTTAACGGCAAAAGGGTCGGCGACAGATTAGAGAGGGCAAGTCCAACATCCAGGCCAACAGGATATCAACTTGCCTACTATCGTAGTCAGCTGCATCCTAGCAAACTCATGCGGAGGGTGCCACCGGCAAATTTTACGCTACCAGATGAGTGGCATGAGAGCCCTACGGGTGGCGTTTGCGTCGAGGTAGATATATCTATACTTACCGCTTTCCCCCCTACGATAGTCCCAAGGGATTTGACTACAAATTCCTTCTAGCTCACATATAAATAAGCCCAGGGTTACGTACCCATGACGCAAAAGGGCTGGATCCGAGTGATGGACTGGGAGTTTTGCTGGAACAAGGGTTTGCGCAGTTCGAATTGTTCTTGGGTAGAAAAACACCGAGGAGAGTGATGCGAGATGCTGCGGAGGCGGCCACGCACAGGAGTGGAAGCAGCAGAATACACTCGTGATGTTTGATGCGAGTTGTCTTTTTTTGACTTCCTTTTTTTTCCGTATGATGTTTAGACAATCCATACATATCTAAGTAGGCACCTAATTTCCACATAGTTATTTGTACTTGTAGTTACTTGAAATTAGGGAGAAGAAACGAGTGCAGTAGTAAGAGTACTTAAGTGAGAAAAGTAGAGGACAATAATAAATGGTGTCCTAGTAGACATCGTTTGTGAAGTCAAGGGAAAGGGTCCTCACTTGATCAGCCGCAGAGATTGCGGACCATCTTTCATTTTGGGCCTGATGCATCCGTTTTACTGTTCATCGAGATCGTCAAACGAACGCAACTCTTTGGGCTTCAAGCTTCAGGAAGCAATCAGCACACGTATATAAGGAGTAGGAATTGAGACATCCAACGTCTATATGGGTCGGAGTGGCGACACTGTGGACAAACCGTGCTGGCGGGTGTCATTCAGATATATGCCGGAACGGATCTACCTACGGCATAGTACATACATACGTGGAGAGGTTTTCTCTGCTACGTAGATATTCTCCATAACCAGCGAACAGTCATTTTCGCCGTACTCATGCGGGCAAATGCGTCGGAAATGCAGCCCGGACAACGTTTTTTTGGAGGCTGCATGAAGCCATCAGGTTGACACCGGGATGACGTCATGTCGCGCACGTACGCCCATGTGGGTGGCCCATCTTCCTTGCCGCAGTCTCCTCTCGGCTCTTCATAACGCACCAGACAACCCTTTTCTCGCAACGCACAAGGCCCACTCCACGCCCTGCATATGTTCGTGCCCCTAGAATCCTTTCCACTCGTGCTCCGCTCCACTCTTTGAGTATCCAGATATCCGGGTCGTACCGTATCAGAGAGGCAGAAAATAAATCATCAGCCGTCATGAATATCGCTCAGTTCATCCCCGAAGTCCACAGCGTCGAAGAAGTGTACCCCCGAAAATCCCACGCCCGCCAGAAGGAGCGTTGGGAACACTTGCTTTCCAAGTTCGAGGAGAAGTATGGCAAGCCTGCGTCGTTCATTTCGCGGGCGCCTGGAAGAGTCAATATCATCGGTGAAGTCTGTCAACCTATCCCCCTACGAAATGATGAGCTTCGTGATTGCTGACCGCCGGACTCGGTGTAGCACATCGACTACATGCTCTTTCCGGTCCTCCCCATGGCTGTCGAAGCGGACCTCATCCTTGCCATCCGCGCTACTCCCGAAAATTCGACTATAAAGATCGCAAATGTCCTCTCCTCTAATTTCCCTGATCGCGAGTTCCTGGTCCCCGCTGCTGGAAACGGAGATCTGGGGATCGACTCGACCCAGCTGGAATGGTCGAACTACTTCAAGGCTGGTTACCGTGGAGCGGTTGAATTCCTGCGCCGCAATGGCGTCTCTGCCGCTGAGAAGCCACCCGGAATGGAGATCCTGGTCGATGGCAATGTGCCTACCGGAAGTGGGCTCTCCTCGTCCGCGGCGTTCGTCTGCGCCAGCGCTTTGGCAGGCATGGCTAGCATGGGAGTGGCTATCGTCAATAAGAAGGAGCTGGTGAGCTTGGCTATCGTCTCGGAGCGGTATGTGGGCGTGAATTCTGGCGGGATGGACCAGTCTGCGTCGGTGCTTGGATCGCCCGGAAGCGCTCTGTTTATTTCGTTCGACCCTGAGCTATCGGCGGAAGCGGTGGCGTTCCCCAAGACGAAACCTGAAATGGTGTTCTTGATCGCGAATACCTATAAGACAGCCGAGAAGCATGTTACGGGGCCCATACACTACAACCTCCGCGTGGTCGAGACGACGCTTGCTGCGGAGATGTTGGCAAAGGAACTTGAGCTTGGCCCGTTAACGCAGGATGCAGGCCCTCTGGGGACGACGCTCAAGGGACTTATGGACGTCTACTTTACCAAAAACCCCTCTGATCAGTCTCTCGAGCAAAAATTCGAAGAAATCTGCCAGATCACCGAGGGAGTGTTGTTCAGGGAAGACGGATACACCCGCGAGGAAATAGCGGAGGTTCTGGGAATCTCCGTCGACACTCTCGTGGAGCGATACATGACCAAGTTTCCCATCCGCGCCGAAAAGTTCCAACTTCGTTCAAGAGCCCTGCACGTGTTCGGAGAAGCTTCGAGGGTGGTCCAAATGTACCGGCTCCTGGAGAAAACCTCGAAGGAGGATGATCCGAAAGAGGAAGCTCTTGTGGCCCTGGGAGAGCTCATGAATGCCAGTCAGAAATCGTGCGGGGAGCTATACGACTGCTCGTGCGAGGAATTGGATGAGCTGTGCAGACTGGCCCGGGCTGCTGGTTCATATGGAAGCCGCTTGACCGGAGCTGGATGGGGAGGCTGCAGTGTGCACTTGGTGCCAAAAGACAAGGCGGAGGCTATCAAGAAAGTGTGGGTGGAGGAGTATTATGGGAAGATGGAACTGAGCGAGGAAAAATTGTTGGGCGCGATCGTAGAAACCGAGCCGGGGTCCGGCGCTGTCCTGTTTCGATTGTAGGCGGCCTGACGGGAACTTGGAAGCGGTTAGGTTTCTGAAGCGAGGAGTTAATAACCTGGACATCAATTTGCACCCGTGGATATAGCATTGATGTGATGGCCAACCGTGATTTTACTGTATATACAAAAGTATGTATTCCTCTAAACATACGTAGAATCCTCTCATCTGCTCTGCCTGATGAACAGGTTCTTATCCGCCGCAGCGTTCAGCGTCGCCCACGCTGCTTCATGCGGGATCTCCTTTGCCTTTTCCTTGCCAGCCCAGTTTTCGTAGTACTGCTGATCCAGCTACCCAGTGATGTCGATTTTCCACGATCAGACATCTATTGACCTCGGCCGCCTTCAGCTACCTCGTCCTCTTGGGGTTGAAGCAAATCTCTAAGAATCCACCCTTTCCCCGACGCTGAAGAAGTACTTCAACAACCCGGACGCGGTAGTTTTCGTCCCAGTATGTACCAACAATATGGTACGGCTTCTGCTCCGGGCCTAGCGCCTGGGCCTGCTTCGAGCTCTTGAGGTGAACGATTGCCGGCCTGCCGACCTTGGAGTACTTCGCAGCGTCCGCACGCAGGGCTCGCCAAGCAGTTGGTGATGCAGATGGTCTCGCGATTGAAATGTGCGAACAGGGCATAGACGGCAGCCCTGGCAGCACCACCGGCGCCGACGACTATGGCGGGTTTCTCCGCGCCGGCGGGCGACGCCGTCCCGAGACACTTGAGGATGCCGACCCAGTCGGTGTTGAACCCTACCAGTTGCCGGTCTGGGAGAGGCAGGCGTTGTTGCAGGTGTTCAGCGTCGTCGCGAAACCGTGATCACAACACTGCTGGAACGCCGCCATCACTTCCAAGACTGTCGAACAGGTGGAATTCACACGGAAGCCCCAAAGCGCCCGCCACGACCTGGCGCACCGTCGGCCGATCGAGTGCTTTACACCTTGCCCTGCGAGGTAGTAGAACTTCTTCTCGGTGGGGGACATGAAGATGGAAGGCAAGAGGATTCTGGTGGCGAGGAAGTTTGTAATGTCAGTAAAATTGGGTTGTCTCGAATGCTTCAATCAAGCGAAAAACAGTGTGTTTCTTACAATGCTGATGTATGAAGCCTTTCGGCTCATTCATCGTATCATTCCTAATACATCGTGTGTGGCTTGTATGTAAAGGAACGTTGATATATAATTGAGGGGAAGTCAGCGGCGCTCGTGTTTCTAGATGGATGGCTGTCGACCTTTTGTTTGAGATGACACCGATGCATGGTGGCATCCCTTCCCGGTCCATAGACTGTTTGACTATGGGAGATGGCCATCGCTATAACATAGCACACCGGATTTTTGCTTGATCAGTAGTTGCATGCGATCTATCCAGTTCAGGCAAAACGGTAGGCATCAGATGGACCACTATAGATTCGTGTCGGCTCATCTCTCATACGAGTGATATCGCGTGTTTATGACAGCATCTCTTACCTATATATGTAGTCCCTTATAAGATATCTACATTCAGCAGACCACGCGATATGGAGAGAGATTACTAGACAGGGCAAGTCTGTGAGAACGCCAACCGCACGGCTCTGCCAGTGTGAGCGTCTTGACGGGGCCACCTTTCTCCGGAGCTACAGCCAAATACTTAACTACCACACTATCTCCAAAGAGAAGCCGCGTTTGCAATATAGTGTCTCTAGATTAGAGTTGAGCGGCCGAACGTTCTCGTTGTAGGAACCGTGTCGAACCTGACTTTAGAAATCCGATCCCTAGAACCGGATTTAGTCCTTTCATGCCGGGTAACATTTCATTGGCGGACCTTGCCGTTCATACACGGAGTCGAACCTGCTAGGTAGATAGTCAAGCCCCGCTAAGCCAAAAAGGCTAGCGTAATTTATTAATCACTAGCGTGGTCCTGATTTCTTTTTTTTAAACGTAGATGCACATAAACCTATCGAACTCAGCCGGTTTTGATCCAATTAAGTCGTGTAAGGGCTAGAAATGTTCCTCAGATGTAGCCGGTGCCGACTGCATGTTGTAGCTCCGGATTTGTTGCACTCCAAAATGTCAGGATCTGATCCACAGCGGGTTTGGGGATTCTGGGCGTTCCTCTACACATAAACTCATCGTACGCAACGAGTTTTGCTCCAATTAAGTCAAGTAAGGGCCCTCAGATGTAGCCGGTTGTGCCTATGTGCGTTTGCTTTGGACCCGGACACCGCTCAGATTTCGATCTCCTCCTGCTCCCCTATCTATACTATCATTGTTGTCAGATAGATACATCGGCCTCCTTCTTCTCCTCCTCTCCAAGCCGAGCAAGCGATTTCCATGTCGCTGGTAGCTTCTTGCCTTCGTTTTCCATTGCTTTGTATTTCTCTTTCCTTGCACCAAGCTCAGCCACGTCGCACCGCTTCGACCGGCCCCCGCCGCCCCCGTACACCCAACTTTTCTGCTTTCTCTCTCAGCTTGTCCAGCTTCTCCGACCGTACAATTCTCTTTTCCTCCCTGCCTTTGTATAAGAGTTTGCCGATATCCTTCAATTCCCACATCCGGCTGACGCTGATGTATCCACGGTAGACTAACCGTTGCAGCAGGTTCGCTCATGCAATACTAAGTTGTCACGTCACTAATACTTTGCGGAAAGCCACCCGCTGCGAAATCTCACACCGCCATATCAAAACCTCCTCCTCTTCATCTAACAGTAGCCATCGAGTCTTCCCATATTCTGCAGCTGAACGCCGTCCACAAGTCCGATGCTTGAAAGTAAACACCTTCATTTCTGCCACCACTGCCGCATCCTTTTTGGTAGGAATGGTTCCGTCCTTGTACATCTCGAAGGCATTCAAAAATCGGATTGGTTCTGGCACTACGCCGTTGGAAAAACGGATCGGGGTGATCACCGTTGGGGAATCGTGTTTCGCTAGTAGACATTGCTGCTGTGCTGGTGAAGCGTTCAAGCAGCGAGCGCCGCCACTTCTGAAGCTTCCCCTGAAAAAAAGAAATATTTAGTTATCGTGAAAAAAGAAATTATAATACAGCTAAAAGTAGTTAAACTAGGGCGGCGGGGCTCGACTACCTGGCAGGCTCGACTATCTAAGTTCCTGGCGCCAACTCTAACTATATCCTATTGGTCGGCCCAATGGCGGGGTTCTTTAGTGCCCGCTTAGTTACCCCTAGCATACCCCGCACATAATAACGCGTCCGATTTTTGCTGTTGAGGTGGGAGGTTACACCAATTTTTTTCAACGGAGAAACAACAATCGTCCACAGTCAACTACTGATTGCTTCGTTCTCCAGATAGGTCGTGCGTCGTCTGTCCTTTCCCCGAAAGCCGCAATACCCCCATACCCCACATACACAGCTAACCCCATCCCTTCGATAACGACTGGCTACGGGTAACTAACTACGGGATGAACGAAATGACCTCCAACAACAATGCGAATATCGCTGACAGCGTTGACATCCTCGCGGCCTCGTACGAGCACGGCACATCGATGCCTCCGCTCGGCGCTCTGACCAAGCCGCTGAAACTCTACCTCTTCGGTAACCCGATCGCGCACTCGATGACGCCGCTGCTGCACAACACACTCTTCGAGGAGCACGGCGTACCGTGGATCTACAGCCTATTCGAGTCCCTGGACGGCGCCGCGTTCCTGAAGCTCCTTAAGCGGACGACTGCATCGGCAGCGCCATGACGATGCCGCACAAGATAAACTTCATGCAGCACGTGGACGCACTGACGGAGGAGGACCGCATGATCGGCTCCATCAACACCGTCTTCGCCTATCTTGATAGCCGGGGTAGCAAGCGCTACATCGGCACCAGCACCGATTGCATCGGCGAGCGCGAGGCCTTCCCCCAAAATATTCCCGGAGTGCTCGACATGAGCCGCGGAAAGCCCGCACTCATCACCAGCGGGGGCGGCACATGCAGGCCCTCCGCCTATGCCGTGTGGAAGTGGCTCGTGTATCGTGCCACCGTGGAGGAGTTCCTGAACAGGCCCGAAAAGGGTGCCATGCTCGAGATGTGCTATCACCCCAACCCGATCACAACGTTGTACAAGCTTGCGGAGGCGGCGGGGTGGAAGTTGGTTGACGGTACTGAAGCATGGTTCACCAGGGCATTGCCCGGCGGATCCTGTGGAAGCAGGGCCCACTTGAGGATTTCAGGCTAGAGAGGACATAAAAGGTTTTGCAGGCGCCGTGATAAGGTATGTACTAGCCCGAAGCCAACCATCTTCCCCCTGCAGCTGGACATCATCCGCCGAGCAGAGACTCTCCACCACGAAATCCGGGGATAGATGTTCTTCCTCCTCTCTGTGGGACCTGTTCCTCCCCTATGCGTGCCCGGAGATACAAACACCCACTATACGCAATAGTCTGCGATTCCCAGGCCAGACGCGACCCAGATGTCAGACCACTGATGTTCCACCTAACTAGCCATGGCACTCAGCTGTGGCTTTGTATGAGGCATTCGTTCACAACATCGAGGGGCTGGCGGCTCGGCTCGGCGAATATTAACGTGACACGTTGAGCACTCTCAATGGGGTGGTGATCGTGAACGAGCAGCCTCGGTATGGGTAAAGAAATACCCTTTAAGGCGAGCGCCCGGGTACGGTAACGGTCTCGCTCACTGCCCCATACTGTTAACTCCGTACCGTGCCAAACATCGCCCGCAACGCGCACCCAGACTTTTGTGCTATCCGTGATATTCTTTGGGGGTTTTCCATGGCGGGTTCGGTGATGATACAATACGAGCCGTGATGTCCTGGTTATAGGAAGGCATCAACACCAACATCGTCGCCGTTCCCTCTCTCCCGCCATCGAAAACATCACCATGGCCGATAGGCACTCCTTCCCCGCCGGCTCTTAACCCGAGAATGCAATCCGCAACAACGGTCCGGACGATCTGGCGCTGGAGCAATACAATCTCCGTGAGCTCGCCGAGGGCTGGCCCTGATTCGTGTACACGACGTGGTCCGGGGGTCGCCAATCGTGGATTTCATTGCAGCATCGCAGGCCGAGAAGGACCGTGGTGCGTTCATCATGCCCCAGATCCACGGCGCCACCACCGACATCCAGGGCTCCCGCGCGGTAACAAAGGTGAGGGCGACCATCACACAGCGATTCCTCCTCGACGGCTGCGAGGTCGACGCCGAGAGCAACTGCGTTTTTGCTTCCTGTTAGAGAAGTGCGAGGGAATGTGGGGCGCCGTCTGCGTCCGCAATTGGTACGAGAGGGACAAGCCCACCCCCATCGATCCCAGGTAGGTGCCTCGGCTCGGCGGCGCGAAGTTGCCCACGATCCCGAAGAGCTGCCCGTGCCTGGCGTACTGTCGGGGGGCCACGGTGGGTGGTATCAAGGTCAGGCTGGGTCTGCCCGGCCGCAGGAATGGAGGCGATTCGGCCTGCGGGAAGGCTCACGACAAGCTGTATATGCAGGCGAAGCTGTGGTTGGAGAGACAGGAGGTTGAAACTCAGAGCCCTTAGGAGGCTCGCGTTGGTTTTCTCTTTTTTCTTTGGTCTGGAAAAATTGTCCGACTTGGATTTCCATCGATTCGAACGAACCGGAGATCTCGTGAGATGTGTCTATGCGTACCTAGTTAGCCCATGCACGGGAGACTTGTGTGATAAATGCTCTAGGCATAAGACGTATCTATCCATCCCATTTAAACAACGCCATCAATGGCAACATAGTCACAGCCCCACACTCGCGCTACCCACACCCACATCCCCCATCCCCCATCCCGGCCCGGCGTTTGTCCACCTATCTAGTCTACGCAACTATATCAAACAGGCTTATCTCCGCCCAACAGATGCATGGGAATCACCCCAGGTTGCCGAAATATTGCGCGCACATCACTCTTTTTCCTTCCCTACTGGCAACCCGCATTCGGCCCACCAACCGCAACAGTGTTCTCATGCAATAAGACTGCACGGATTGATTGCGTGCGGAGCGGGCGGAGTGGAGTGCCGCGTTGTTGTCAGGCAATATGCGGAGCGGGGATGAGTGCTTGAGGGAGGGAGGGATGGAGGAGGGGGCCGGGTGAAGTCGCTGCGAGCTGTGGGGAGAGGTTATATCTATATCTATATCTACAGAGCACTCGCCATTCTTTCTTTTCTGTCCCCTCTTCCCCGCAGAATTCCACCCACCCACCCACCCACCCACTCACAGCACACACACACACACACATCCATCCATCCACCCATCCACCCATCCACCCGTACGATGGCCGACAGTATCCCCAGCGAAATGCGGGCGCTGACGGTGCCCTTTCACGCCTCTCCGGACAGGCTGCAAGTATCGACGTTACCGGTGCCGTCGATACTCTTGCCCACGGACGTGCTCATTCGCGTGCACGCTGCGTCGATAAACCCGATCGACGTCAAAAAGGCTGCCGGAATGACCAGGATGCTGGAGACGATCAGGTTCCCGTTCGTGCTGGGCCAGGACGTGAGCGGGGTAATCGTCCGGATCGGCACTGAAGCCGGGGACTTCCAGGTGGGCGATGAAGTGTACACTCCACTGCGCAAAGGAGGTTCGTTTGCTGTTCCCCTCCCATCCGTGATGATGGCGTTGGTGATGGTGCATATGCGGGGATTGATGCTGAGCGATTATTTTTTTTTACGTTTTCCAGCCGCAGCAGCAGATTATGTCGTCACCTCCTCTAAACACCTCTGTCGCAAGCCAGTAACCATCTCGCACAGCTTGGCGGCGGCGCTCCCAACGGTCGCCACGACAGCACTGCAGGCACTAACCCGGGCCGCAGCACGGCAGCCCTTGGGTGACCTGACGGGGAAGACGGTCTTCATCCCCGGCGCCCTCAGCGGCACGGGCCACATCGCACTGCAGCTCGCAAAGCGCGTCTTCAACGCTGGACACGTGATCACCACTGCCTCCCCGGGAAAGATCCCGCGCATAGCCGAGCTGCTAGGGGAAGGAACGGTGGACCAGATTATAGACTATACGAGCCAGGACGTGCACGAGAAGATCGAGAAAGGGTCGGTGGATTTCGTGTTCGATACCATGGGCGGTGCGCAGGGTTACTTCTCGCTGGTGAAACCGGAAACCGGAGTCGTGATCAGTCTCGCGACCGTGCCCAGTGGTGAGCAGGCGGCAGCGGTGTTCCCCGAGACCCCCTGGGCAATAAAGATTGTGCTCAACCTGATCGACGCCTGGTATCAGTGGAGAGCGAGGCGCTGGGGCGTCGGCATGTACGAGTTCTTCTTCCCGAATACGGAGACCTATGCGAAGGATCTGGAGAAGGTAGCGTGGTGGGTCGGCGAGGGGAAGCTTAGGCCGGTGATTGGGAGGACGGCGAGATTGGAAGATCTCGAGGGGGTCATCGCCGGATGCACGGAGGTGAAGAGTGGGAAGGGGGGTACAGGGAAGTTTGTCATCGAGCTTGTGTAATTAGTGGGGAGACTGACTATGTGGATTGCGAGTGCTTTGTGTGTGGGCATAGCTGGCGTTTGTTTTCGATCCGTTCCGACTTTACTTGACTTCTATGTCTGATACCGTATTGAACGAAGACTGTCAACAATGTGGGATGCCGTGGTGGGCGGCGACGATGTGGGGATGCAATTTGTAAGGTTTCGTTCAATAGATACAGTGATTCAAGCTCACCCCCGGTCCAAAGATCAAACCCCCCCCCCCCATCGGCACCTACAGCCTGGATTTCACCCCGCTCGCATGATCGGTAATCGCTATAGCCGCCTTCCTGAGCTCTTCACCATGCTCTCCCAAGTTCACATCGTACTTCCTCGCCGCCTCGAGCATCCTGTCATAAACCCTCCCATCCCCCGCCGCCACCACACCCGGAAGCTCCCAGTCGTCGAACTCAAACGCATCGGTAAGCCCTACCACATCACTGATTCTCAGCTTTTCCACCGCTGCCTCCTGGGCCTGCCGTATTTCCTTAGCCGCCTGCGGTGTAGTGACGGCGCCGGCTTCAAGAAGATCGGGCAAGGCGAGGACGAGAGTGCTGAGTATATGCAGGTCTGTCACTGGGGTCGCCGGCATCGAGACGACGACAAAGATATCGGCGTGAGCGGCCGCGAGACGGGAGGCTATCCAGCTGTGCGCTGCCCACGGGGCACTAGGATCATTTGCCACGGTGGTGGCTAGATCCGCCAAGAGGTGTGCTGCGCGTACATGGAGGAGGCGGAGGTGCTGGTCTCCTCCTGCGGTATCGGCGTTTTTGTCGAGGGCGAGGCGGATGTAAGAGAAGTGTCGTGGGATGGCAGCTTTGGGGCTCTTCTTCAGAAGGAACAGGGCTTTGACGAGCGACCGCGCAATCTGCTGCGAGATCACGTAGTTGTCGCCCTCGTATGTCTGCGATGCTGTGTTCGTGGCGAAAATGGCGCCGCCGCCGGACATGTGCGAGAAGCCGTGGCCGCCCATAGCTTTCCTGCTCTCCTCGAGGCCTTGCGCGCAGTCCCAGGTGGCCTTTACTTTCAGCGCGGAGGAGAGCGCATGGACTTCTGGCAGCAGGGTCACGTCTTCTCTGTCGACGAGGTCGCGGAGCATGCGGTGATAGAGTGTCAGCAGCTCTCGTCCAGCGAATATGTAGGCATACGCGCGAGCGAGTAGCGGATACAAACGCATTTTGGTGGACGCATAATCGAGCACCTGTAGCTCGACCTCTTTTCCATGCGCCCCGCCGAACTGACGTCGATTGACGCAGTATCGGACAGCGATCGTCACCGCGCGCGCCAGATTCCATCCCATGGCCATTGGGATTGCCGCACGAAGCGCCACCATAGATCCATACGAGAGCTTATCGTGCTTTGCGGGGTGGTAGGTACCATCCGAATCCACCTTGGCGAATCTCTGCAACATGTTTTCGCGCGGGATACGAACGGAGGTAAGGTGAAGGTAGCCGTTGTCCATTTGGCCGAAGCCGGCGTAGGCTTTGGGGCCGATGTCGCCGACCGTAACACCCGCAAGCGGGAGGTGCGTTTTCAGCGATCGGATCGGGACTATGAAAAGGTGAGAGCCTTTGCGGCCAGACGGGAGTTCGAGGATCGCCTGAACGAGAGCGTGGTTCGCCAGCACCCCCATCCCGCCGATCCACCATTTCATACTCTCCTTCCGAGGCATGAACACCTCAAACTCCTGCGTGGCGGGGTCGTACTTCGCGATGGTCTCGAGGCCTTGAACATTGCTGCCATGCGCGAGCTCGGTCTGCGCGTAGCATCCGAGGACTTCGTAGCTATGGCATCGCGGAAGCCATGATTTTTTCTGAGCGTCGGTGCCCTGCGCTTCAATCACTGCGGTGAATGCAGCCCCGTGCAGCTGGATAGGCAAAGGCTCGTCGCAAAGGTAAATCGCGAATCGAAGCTCGTCCGGCGTCCAGTTGTTCTCGTCCCGTAACTCTAGTAGGCGCTTAGATATGGCCAAGCCAAGGAGGAGGTTCTCGGCGTGGTTGTTGAAGGGGCTGCGGCACCGTCATTCGTACTCGATATTCCGGCTTAAATAATGCACATACGCACCGGGCAGTCTTCGAGAATAAAGGATCCCCAGCAAGCACTGGAAGAATCTTTGCCCGCAACGCTCGATCTTCCGGGGTCCGGAGGATGGCAGTGAGAGGAGCTGTATCCAAAGTGCAGGACCGTCGAGCGAGCTGCAGGTCTGTGGGTGTTGTCATTGCTTCAACGTTTCGATGGCCGTACATTGGTTAGAAGGATAGCGTAGGGTCTTATATACGCGTTCCGGCTCCGGACAGCACCTTCCCCGCAAAGGCTCAAGCCATACTTCAAATAACTAGGATGGCCAGCCCATGGGTGAGGTCGATTGCTCACGCCAGGTCAAGGGGTCTCAGATGAACGACATCCCCGAGATCGCGGAGAAGTTCGAGTTGTGAACGCGGTGTGGGGTATGGCTGTTGGCAAGGCGTGAGGGCCGGCCATGCAGTCACGGTCCTCGGGCTCTGGATCATATGTAGTCATTGGGGCTGTAACAACGTCATTGTAGATAGTTGGGGATTGGTCTAGATACGCCAAAACGCAGGGGATTTTCGGTTCTGGAGGGACGGTTGTTGCGTTCCCCACAGCCTAGACTACGATGTACTCTATGTCGGCTCAGACTGCGTAGTACCCCCACCCCCGGGGCAGTTGTATGTATTTGGCACCAGCTTTCTTAGCGGCATTAGGCATTCCCCTATCGGGCGATAACTATTCTGGAGCTCACTCCCTGTCTTGAGGGAGCTCTTTCAATTTACCACAACGCCTAGACTATGTAGCTATCATACCCAATTTCTTAATTGTGGCAACTGTTGATGGGCAGTAACCGCTCCGGCGAATGCGAGCATTCAGAGTAAAAAGCTGGACTTGAGACAGCCTTGGCGAGACGTATGTATCCGGCTAAGTGCTTTCCTAGGTAGGTAAGTTAAAAATCAATTACGCAAAAAGAAGACGGCAATTCCATCCTCTCCACGTAGCTGACTCACTTTGCATTACTCTGAATATACATAATCGAAAAGGTGATGAAACGATGAGCAAATGAATAAAAATGAGAGTCACCTTTGAGTTTGAATAATTCAAATAATTTGGATTATTCGTATGTACTCTAGGCATGGGGGTAGCTCTTGTCTCACTCCCAAGAACCCTTCTCCTCGCAGCTAACTACCTACCGACCAAGCTCTGTACAGTCGAAGCGATCGGAGCCCCTCATTCTCTAAACCATCAAAGTATCGAAGCAGCTTAATTACTACACCACCCCCCCCCCCCCTTCTCCACAAAAAACGCACCCAACGCACCTGCCTCCCCATCAGCCCCGAGGTTCGCTCCCACCCCTTCTTCCAACCAGTGGGTCAGGAAGCCCTAGCTAACTCTAGCAACAACAAAGCCTCATGCCGAAGTCCAAAACAAGATCGTCAAAGAAGAAGGTCACGCCGGCGAAGCAGCCCTATGGCAATTACCTCGGTACTGGTAGAGGACGTTTGACCCGGGCCCAGGCCCGCGCAGCCGACTGCAAGAATGCCAAGGAGACGGCGGGCAAGGCCATCGCAAGCGAATCTGCCAACACCGTCCCAGCCCGTCCTCCTCATACCACATTCGCCAACATTCCCATCGATCTGCACTGGTGCATCGCCGACCACCTCGATCACTTCGACGATATAGCCTCGCTCTGCCTGGTGAACAGGAAGTTCTACTTTACCTTCCTCACCATCTTCTGGAAGCGCCTTCAGGAGAGCGTATTCGCGGATTGTTTGGGCGAGCGCTTCGGTGCGCTCGAGTGGGCCGCGCACATGGGCCTACCGAAGACTTTGCGGTATCTTTTGGACCGCGCGGACAAGGATGCGTTCAAGATGCCGAAGCTGGGCCTGGCCGGACAGGTCTGTGCCCGCACACTACTGACGAGAGCTGTCGAGTCCGGCAATGACGAATGCGTTAAGTTGGTCATCAGCCGGAGCAAAGAATTCAACGTCCCGGACGAATACTTCACTTTGGGAGGCGTTTTACACATGACGAAGAGTCACAAGATATTCGCGCTGTTGGCGGAGGAGACTATTTCAAGGTTGGCGGGGCGTGGGTTTCGGTAGTGGCTATCGTAGCTTGAGACCTACTTTGTGGATGGCTGAGGGTTTTACAGTTTTACTTGCGGGTTGTGATAACGGGGGGTGTTGTCTGCGATTGCTGCTTTACTTGTCTGTCCAGTGACCCGACGATAGAGTCAATCCAAAGCACTTGATTGTCTCGCAAAGTTCCGCCATTCTAGGACCTATCCCCAGCAGCTTCTCAAATCTTCCTTTTCACCTCCCCACGTACCTTAAAGCAAAGAAGATATGCCTTGAACCAGAACCACCTTGCCGAACCCACACGACATCCACATGGCAGGACAAAAGCACTGCGACCGTCTTTTATGCTAACAGACGGGTTCCCGCTCCATCTGTATGCACATTCGAGGTGTATCGGATGTTTATCCAGGCAGGTGGATATGATGTGCGGACGTTTCAAGACGAAGCAGTCGTTGAAGGGCTCAGGAACGCAGGAGCAGGTCGTGTAGTTCGGCATCAGCGGTTCCGGTAGTCGTAGGTTCCCACGGGCAGCCGACAAGAGTATAGGCATCGCAAACAAGCGTCCGACGCATCATTTGTATGGAAAGCAATTTCAACTTGAGAAGCACTTCAACTCTAACGTCGGGCTTCATCTTGTGTTACGTCTCGAGACGAAATAGTTTTGAAATCTCAACCAATCATCAAGCACCGCCAAAGGCAGAATACAGTCCTACACGAGCGGTCACTCATGCCAATCCCAGACAGGAAGGTCCCTTATCTCCACCCGGACCACCAACGTTACTGCTTACATATTCTTCTCTTTCTTTTTATTTTGGGAAAGGCCAGGTGGGGGCGGGGGGAGTTGCCGCGGGCCGCCAGCGGACTGTGAGAAGTCGTGGCGGACGGCGAACAGGACAGGATTGTATATAATATCGCCATAGTCCAATGGGGTCGCATGCGGTCAGTGAATCATCGTCGTCAACCCGGACCGCCAACGCGAAAGGGAGCTACAACGGGCCACCTGCGGACTGATCGAGGTCGCGGTCGGACAGTGGATCTAGCTATGTAGGTCGCACATGATTAATAATAATAAAAAAACCCCCAAAAAAAACCCCCCCCAGACCACCAACCCAAGCGAGGAACAGATAGGCGAACAGGGAATGCCCCACTCTCGCTAAGTTGGCCGGACCCCAAGACAAGCAACCAATGTGATGAGACAGAGAGATGAGCTTTCCAAACTTTTGGTGTTGGTATAACTTGGTAAAAGGGAAGCAACCCCCAATCGGGCCGAAGAATCGGCCACTCTTCTGGTTTATATATACGCGTGCCCTCCGTCACTCCTTTTTTTTGCCCCCGCGTCTCCGTTGAAACACGAACGTGTCGTTCGAGCTTCCATCATCACCATGTCGAGTACATAGCCCTTCCCATCCTGCCTCCGTGGAGCTCGAGCTCGAGCTCGTAGCTACCTCCAGAGAAAGACAGCTCACTAACGCGTCGGCCGCGCACACTTCACAGGCAAGCACTTTATCTCCCCCGACGCCAGCGCGCTCATCCTCGCCTCATTACGCGGCATAGCAGCCTGCCATCCCGGGCTCGTCGTCTCCGAAACCGACAAAAGTCCCCGCTCCGCTCTCCTTCATCGCCCAGCTCCCCCCTCGCTGACAACGACTTCACACAGTTATCTATCGCCCACCCACCGTCCAGAAAGTCACGCTCCTCTCTGGTGGCGGCAGCGGCCACGAGCCCGCACATGCCGGATATGTAGGCGAAGGGATGCTTGACGCCGCCGTCTGCGGTGAGGTCTTTGCGTCGCCGAACGCGCGGCAGATTACGACGGGGTTGGAGGCAGTGGCTTCCGATAAAGGGTTTTTGCCCCCCTTGCTCTTTCCCTCTTCTTCTTTCTCCTCCTCCTTGATAGATTTGGTGGGCTCATCTGCTGGGGGTGTAGGACGCTAGTCATTGTCAAGAACTACACCGGAGATAGGCTTAATTTTGCGTTAGCTGTGGAGAGGGCACGGGCTCAGGGGAGGAAAATTGAAACCGTTACTGTGGGGGATGATGTCGCCGTGGGAAGAGAGAAAGGGAGCTTGGTGGGCAGACGTGGACTGGCCGGGACAGTGCTGGTGCACAAAGTTGCGGGGGCGGCGGCGGAGAGGGGGTATACCTCACATGTGATTGATTGAGGTGGTGCTGATGCTGACTGTGCGTGTAGACGAGATCTCAAAAACGTCACCGAGATAGCGCAGCATGTCGCTAACAACCTCGTGACTGCGGGCGCGAGTTTAAGACACTGCACCATCCCCGGACGTGAAGCCACAAAAGAATCGAAGGATGTCGAAAAAGTCGTCACAGGCCTAGAGATCGGAATGGGGATCCATAACGAGCCTGGATACAAACGAATCCACCCCACCCCGCCGCACCCTGTCCTCATCACCGAACTACTAACCCTCTGCCTGGACACGAATGACACCGACCGCTCCTACCTCTCCCGCAAGCCGCAGGACAAAGTTGTGCTCCTGGTCAACAACCTTGGCGGGCTGAGTAACCTCGAGCTCAGCGTTCTCGTTGGAGAAACTCTCTCGCAGCTAAACTCCACCTACGGCATCACTCCGGCGAGGGTATTTGCTGGGTCCTACGTGACGAGTCTTGATATGCCCGGGTTCAGTATTACGCTGTTGAATCTTCCGGCGGAGGGGGAAATTACCCCACAGACGGTGCTCGAACTCCTCGATGCGTATACCTCTGCGGTTGGCTGGAACGGGAGCATCAAGTCTGCCGTCTGGACGGCCCCACCAATGGTCGTCAAAACACCGACCTCGCCCTCTAAAACGTCTAAAAACAAAAAGAAAGATCTCCCAACCATCACATGTGTGTACCGTCCCACCCCAAACAGCCCAGCCACATCTGTCCCATTTACCAATCCGGGCGCACACTAACGACGACCCAAAAGCGGACCCTACCCTAACGTTCCGAATTCTCGCCTCCATCCACTCCCAAGTCAGCTCCGCCGAGCCGTCGATGACACACTTCGACACACTCGTCGGCGATGGCGACTGTGGCACTACCCTCTTCGCGGGTGCCGAGTCTCTTCTAACCGCACTGATCAACACCTTCAACCTCGTTGAATGCGCGCTGCAGATCGCAACCACCATCGAAACCTCGATGGGCGGCACTTCAGGCGCACTCTACGGAATCTTCTTCTCCGCTTTCGCAACGGGGCTAAAGCTGCAAGCGCAAGCCGCGAACCAAGCGCAAGCCACGGAGGAAGAGCTCTCCTCGCCGCCGACATCGCCCACAGCCGGCAGCACGCCCGTCATAAACGCCATCACCTCGGCCACCGTCAGCTTCTCGGCCATCGCCACCGCGAGCAAACACGCTCTGGATACGCTGATGAAGTACACACCCGCCCGCGTCGGCGACAGGACACTGATGGACGCGCTGATCCCGTTCGTGGACGCGGTGCAGACCCACCGCGACGACGGCGCAAAGGTTGCGCTGAGACGTGGACTCGAGGCGGCCGAGAAGGGCTACGAAGCTACACGCAAGATGAAGGCGAAGCTCGGGAGAGCGAGCTACGTCGACGCGGTGGTGTTTGAGGGGGAGGGGATACCCGATCCCGGTGCGTTGGGCGTAGTGGCTGTGATCAGGGGAATCTTGGAGGGAGTGGAGAAGGAGGAGCGTGGTGGAGAGGGGGAGGAGTGAGTGATTATTTTTTTTGAAAGGCGGGGGAGACATTATTACACTAGTTTTTCGATTTAATACCCATTTCGACGAATCAAAGCCTTAAACTGACTAAACAAACACCACTTACTTACTCTACTCAAAAGTCATTTGTCGTGACATTAAACGAAAGTAACGAAGAGAGCACACATAACCCATAGTTCAGAAAAAGTCAAAACACCAAAAAAAAGTCCGCCCGACCCGCAATACAGAAGTTTAAACCAAAAGGAAACATAACCCCCACCCAATACTGATACACACATCACGTGCTACTACTTATTCCCAACCATCTCCCTCCTCCTCCCAGCAACCTTCATCCCGGCAGTCCGCCTGACAACCTCGACGAGCGACCAGTCCCTCCCCTTCGCCTTCTCGCGTCTCCGAAACCTGTCGACAGCGGCGCTCTCCTTCCTGCTCAGCGTGAGATAGCCATCCTCGTCCAGCGCCAGGGATGCGACCACTTCCTTCGCGAGTATGCGTTCCGGCCGCTCGAGCTGGACTCTGTAGGACGTTGTGGCCTGGGCCGCGGTGGTGAACGAGGAGGAGAGGATCTGGTCCAGGTGTTTGTAGTCTGCCTTCGACCAGACCGGGCCCCCGCCGCCGTTGCTGGAGGAGGAGGATGAGGAGGAAGAGGGGGCGGCGGCACTGCCGATGGCTGTTTTCTCGTCCAGGAGGGAATCGATCAGGGCTTCCTCTTGGGCGGGAGTAGTAGCAGGAGGGGAAGGCGCGATGACAGTTGGCTTGGACGTGGCGGCTTCTTGTGTGGTGGTGGGAGTGGAAGTGCGACTGGAAGACGCAGCAGTTTTCGCGGGCTTTTTGAATTTCAAGACGGGGGAAGGTGAGGTCTCGCATTTGGTCGAGTGTTCGTTGGACTCGATCGAGTCATCTATCGTGATTGCACCCACCTCTTCCGCCCGCCGACGGACGTCGGAGCGTTGGCGATCCCACTCCGCCAGCAGCGCCCGGGTAGCATCGCCCGCCGACTGCGAAGTGGTGCTGCCGACTACCTCCTCGGCGTGCTTGGCGGTCCCTTCCGATTCGGCCAGCGCCGTGCGGTCGGCGGCGCGCTGCCGTGCGTCGATGCTAGTTTCGTCCTCGAAGTGGACGGAGCGGGAACGGGGAGTAAGAGGGGGCCCGGATGGAGTCTGGGCCGGGGCGGGGACTGCAGGCTTGCTGGGGGTCCTTTTGAACGGAGAAAAGATACGCGCGAGGTAACCTGTTGGCGGTGCTGGGGGCGACTCCTGCGGGAGGCTCGACGACGGACTCGGAATACCCGTATTGTCAACCGTCGGGTAGGAAACCTCCTCCTCCTCTTGTTCCGGCTGCACGAAGGTCTGGGGACAAGCAGGGTAGGGTTGCGAATCATCGTCCGCCACCTCGTCGGTCACGTTCTCCTGGCTCTCGGGCGTCGGAGGACCAGCGAAGCCGTCGCCGAACTCTTCCTCAATCATCTGCATGGATTCCTCAACTTCCAGGGCGTCGCTCATGACCTCGCTCGCTTCACGGACGAGAGTGATGTTCGGCGTTTCACGGCTCGTGCGGCGTTTGGAAGCCGGTGCATCGGGAACATTTCCTTCGTGACGGCGTTTGTTGCCCACTGCTGGGGTGAAGACGCTGGGCGCCTTTTGTGGGGACGGTATAATGACTCTTATCGGCGGGGGCGATGATGGGTAGAAACTCTCCTCCTGTGTCGCAGTTTCACCCTCCTCGTCCACTGCCTTTCCCTTACCCTTGTCTCTAGCCGTCGAGGCATCCGACCCGCCGTAGAACGGCTCCTGGAAAACAGGGTCACTTTCGAATAAGGGGCCCATCGCTGCATTGAACGACCGATGCGCAGCCCGAGGAGTAAAAGATCTTCTAGTAAAATCCATATCGACAGGTTGGAGCAACTCCTCTGAAAGCAATGAAGACACTTCATCCATATCTGCATCCTCTCCTTCCCCTTCCCCTTCTTGATATGCGCCGTCATTGTGACCAGTGTTGTCCTTCCGTAGCTTTGATGTATGTAGAGTTGCGGTGGAGATATACGACATTTCGAGATCGGGGTTCGGCGTATTTCCGGACCGCCATACCGATGCCGTGGTCAAATCCGCCAGCGCCTCCTCTTCGGACATACCCTCCTCTTCATCTCGCCCCTCTAAGGACCCGAATTGCGTTGACAAGTCCTTATTATCACCGATGGAATGCGGGAATCCGGACCGATCCTCCGGCAGCGCCGTTGAACCTCCCTCGCTAACGATGAAACTTCCCCCGGTTGCAACGACGATATCCCCGACGGCCCGAGTCGAAGCGGACGGCGCCACACTTTCACCGCCACCGCCACCGCCACGTCTTGAAACCCGACTGCCCTGCGCTGATGGCACGGGGGTATTCGATTTGGAGGGAGAGAGCGATGCAATCGAGTTCGGATCCATTCCAGACAGAGCGCGCCTTTCGCCGTTCGACACCACCGAGGCCGACCTGGTACTTCTCCTGGATGTGGATGCCGGGCCTCCCACGTACGATACGGGGGCAATGGAAGATCTACGAGAGCGCGTCGACGCAAGAGTGGAAACCGTCAAAGTTCGTGGGGTCCTCGACGTACGTGGCTTGTCGGGGGATTTCGGTGCGGGTAGCTTTGCGGCGCTGGCGTCCCCCGACAGTTGTGAAGCCTTGAGGATGGAGATGTTAGCTTGAATCTAATACGGCAGTGCGAGGGCACTTCTTCTATGAGCACAAGTAGCCAGCCCTCGGATGTATCCGGGCTCACGGGACGTATGTAGTTCGTGGCTATTCCCCACTCGGAACCAAAAGCAACGACGCAAGGGGACAGGAATACCCCAAGATCCAGCTTACTCCTACCGGCCGAAGCCGGTGATGATGCAGCCGACCTGCGGCAACTGCCAAGTCGCAATTAACAGTCATCGAGGGATCATGAAACACCCATCCAGCCGTCGCTTGCGCGGAACAAAAACAAGAAAGAAACAAAACGTCTCACCTCTTGTACCTCATCGCTGCTGTCCTCTTCGACCTCTACAGCCGTCGCCTTCCTCCTGCTGCTCCTTCTAGGGGTCGCAGCCGGCTGCGGCGTCACCGGCGCCTTCTTTGAGGTAGATCTAGCCTTCGATTTCGGCGCAGGCGTCGACGGCCTCCGCGGCGCAGTGGGCGTCGCACGCCTCCCCTTCGTTTTCGCCGCCGCCACCGCCCCGACGGGGGAGGAGTCGAGTCCCTTGAGCGGGACCTTTGTTGTGCGCGTCCGCGTCACCACGCCCACAGACCTCTCGCGACTCCGTCTCTGGCGCGCGCTCGGCAACACCTTGACGTCCAGCACGTCCCCGCCAGCGAAGCCGAGCGTGAAGTTCGGTGGTGCCAGCCTTCCGCACCCTTCCTCCTCCTCCTCCTGCTGCTGCTGCTGCCGCTCGCCGTCGTCGCCGTCGCGCTCGGCTTCGACCATCACCTTGATGCGCCACGGTGAGAGGTGGGAATTGGAGACGGCCGTCATCTTGGTCGGCGAGTGGATCTGCACGGCCGATGTGCTGAGCGGTTGCGGCTGCGGCTGCGGCTCCGGTGTTCGCCGCGAGGATAAGCGCCGCGAGGGTCCTGAGATCGTCGGGGCTGAACGCAGGGAGAGCGGATCGGGGGAGGAGCTGGACGACATCGCGTGCGCGTGCGCGTGGGGATCGTGGGGCTTTCGTTGCGCCAGTATGTATGCACGCGACCGTTGTCGGTGGACGGCAAAGAGCTGCGACGCGGAACCTGGCGCGTTGGACGTTGATGTAGAGGCGAACCTAGAGTCTACCGGTAGCGAAAGCGAAGCCGCTAAAAGTTTGGAATCCCTTGCGCGGGATAGTGGTGGTGGTGGTGGTGGTGGTGGTGTGGTGGTGGTGGTGTTGGCAGTGATGATGGCGATGATGGTGGCGGCGGAGGGACGCTGCCATGATATGTTTTGCTTTGAGTTGTTGTCAGCCAGTGCAGGGGAGAGGGCGTGCGTTGTCACGGCAACAGTTGGTGCTGGCGGTCGCACGCATGCAGGAACCGCACACGCGAAGTGGTTTCTCTCCCCCACCGACCAGTCAGAGTAGCCGCTGCAACCCACCCAAAACTCGAGCACCACGAAGTCTCCAGCGACGGCACGTGGATCTCTGGCGGGCCGACAGCTGCTTACATACCTAGCCCTCGAGAAGCTACACGCTGAAAAAAGTATACTATTTCCTCTTTCTTTTACTTGCTGTGAATAATTAATACCTAATATTGCCATATTATGTATCTGCTCCGTGCAGATAACTAGTGATGGAAAGATGAATATATATGTGCAAGATAGGTAAGGCTAGCTGCACCGTCCTGTCCTATGTACTGGCATGAAGAATCTATGGGGATGCAGCAGAAAAGGACTCCGTGTTTCAACCTCCGGGCTCGAGCACAGCCATGGCAGCAATGCCTACATAGCAGCCCGCCCCTCGTTTTTGGGTTGTCTATTCATTAACTGTGTACGACTTACTAGGATGGCGATGTACTCCGGTTCAACCGTCCCTCGCGTCGGAGCGACCGAGTGACGGTAGATGACAGCTCGCACACCTACAACCCCCCGGCTCCGAGTCGACCCACAGGAGGGCGAGGGCAAGGCTGCGGGTGCGGGTGGGGGTGCGGGGTACTGATTCCCAGGGAAGTCGAGGCAAGACGGGAGTCAGCGGCTCAACGACTCAGCCGTGGCCGGCGATGAGTCACGGCAGTGACGCGACAGCGCATCCCATCGTCATCCGCCGGCCCCTCCCCATGACCGGACGAGTGATATATAAATCGCACACGACGGAATGACAGGCGTTGAAAAGCCGCGGCTCCCCCCCTCCCCCCCCCCCCGCGCTTGAAAAGCTGGGACGTGTAGGGCCGATCCAGGAGCGTATATTCGGCCCATCCGGCGCCACCCTCTCTCTCTCGCTACACTAGCTTCAGCCCCCCCCCTCCCCCCCCCTCACCACCACCAAGACGCATCGGCGTCAATCTCTACAAAAATCCAGAAGTAGACAAGCAACGACGAACCCCACAGGACAGGAGGACCCACCCACGCACCCACACACAGCACATCGACCGAAACCGCCGCGATGGAGCAGCTCACGGAGCTGACGGCGGCGCTCGGCACAGCGCTGCAGGGGGCGGCGGCAGCGGTGGCGGACGCGGTGTCGCGGCTCAGCGGGGAGCAAGGGGCGGCGGCGGCAGGGGCGGCAGGGGTGGCGGCGACGACGGTCGAGCAGCGGGGGGAGCGGCCGGGCACGTACAAGGCAACGCACACGCTGCAGCAGCGCATGAGCGAGTACCACGCGTTCCGGCGGACGACGGCGACGGGGCGCGTGCACGTGCTGCTGGAGACGCCGGCGGCGCGCCAGCGCAAGCTGTCGGTCCGCGCGGACCTGCGCTTCGGCGAGTTCGTCTACCTCGTGCGCAAGCGGCGGCTGCCCCAGCTGCCCGCCTCGCGCGCCGTCTGGTGCTTGGTCGGCGTCGAGCACGAGCTCCCGCACGTCGCCATGACCATGGCCCAGGTCCATGCCCGCCACGTCGACTTCGACGGCTGGCTCTACGTCGTCGTCCGCGAGGAGACCACGTTCGGCCGCCCGGCGACGCCTGGAGCGAGACACGGCTGAGGCGACGACGGGGTGTGCTCTTGTGCTGGGATGCCAGCGAGCTCGTATGTTGGTATGTGCAACTGAGTGTTTTAGGGTGAGCCTTGGTCCATTGCGTTCCGACCGGTTCTGCTGCTGTTTTTCTTTGCTTCGTCCATTGTGCATGAGGCCGTTTTTCTACGACCCGCATTTCTCCGGTTGAGATCGCCTGCAGCTGAGCTATGTACGTACCTAGGGCAATTCTTTTCGTGTTGGTTCTCAGTGCTGTCGAGTGATGCATTATGAAGGCGGACTCGACAACACGTCCTCTCACTCGAGGTGTCATACGACTGGACTCCTCTGCCTAGGGATCCGGCTTGCACATCCACACGCAAACCGCACGTCGACCTCGACGAACCCCGAAAATCTGCAGCGACGTGCATCTGCATTCTCTCTCACCCCACCACTGTATATCTTGCAAAATCCCATCTCCCCCTCCATCCACATCCATCGGTTACAAAAAAAGGATAATCGGATCAGAAAACACACATACATACACACATACACACAGGGAAGAGGAGAAAAAAAGACTACACCTACCGAAAATAATTTACCAAGAAAATAATATAAAAAAAAACGAAAACAAAGAACGAATAACACTCCCACATCCCGACCCATCCCCGCCTTTATCGTTGCATGTACAGAAGAGTCAAAAAGAAAAAAAAAGGGGGGGGGGGGGGGGAGGGAAAAAAAAGAACTTCCCAATAGATTCAACAACGGAAACGACGACGAAAAAAGACACCCCAAGATATCAAAAACAGAACGTCCGTATTTCGACAGGCCAAAAACGAAAAAAAGAAGAGAAAAAAAAGAGAAAAAAAACGGAAAGGAGGTATCCAAAAATCCGCCTCCACAACCACTCGTCCCATCTTATGCTCGGGTCAAGGAAATTAAGCTTATCAGCTTCCTCGCTGAAGGATAAAGATGCCCACTTCGACGCCCCTATTCTTGATGGTCTCGAGCCGTCTGATGCCACCGGCGATCCGTCCGACGCCGACGGGAGCGACACTACCAACCCCACAGCCACTACCAGACATGCTGCTCGCGAGCACTGCCTCGCCCATTCCCCGACTGCTCGGCCTGACCGTGGGTGCACGAACGCCATCTAGAATCTCCCTGGCCAGATCACCCGGTACTCCGTATCCCGTCCAAAACCCACTCTTACTATCCTCCGTCTCCTTCCCCTTGTTCGAGGCGGTGGCGGTGGCGGCGGTGGCAGCGGCGGCGGCTTGGCTGTTTCCATGCTTCTTGACGATCTCGCGTACCCGCACCTGTTCCTGTTGTGTCCACCATTCCCGCCAGCTGAGCTCGTTCAACGACACCCTAGCTCTAGAACTGTAGACCACTGTCGTGGGCATGCGTGGGAGATCGCCTTCGCCGCTCGTGAGTGCAGCGCAGAAGGCCTCGATACGTGAGCGGAGTACGTCGAACTCGGCCATGTGGGGCATCGATGACATGTTGCGAACCCCCCAGAGTAGACCTTCGCGGAGACGGTACAGAACCATGAGCTTGCGCAGCAGTGGGTCCAGTACGGGCCCCAAGTAGTCGCGGTCGAAGTCCATGGCGCCGGTTTTCGTCGGGTAGATGAAGAGGAGACTGCCGCCCTGCGACGAGAGCTCGAAGAGTCGGTCGACCAGGAGCGAGGAGCGCGTGGAAAACATCGCCGTGTCTTCTGCCTGTGTTGCTGGTGGGATGTAGCGTTCGAGTAGTGTCAGATGGAGGCTGCTCGGAGGGAGGATGGGGTTGGATAGTGGAGGGGGTGGGTGGGTAAGTAGTGGGGTGCCCGGAACAGGAGTCGATGCGAGACTGTTCGGCGCGATCACGATACTGCTGAACACCGTCGGCGTAAAGTACCCAACGTCGCTCTCGTTTCCGCCGGTGAGGGAACCTGTTATAGGTGGGGTGGATGGGAGCCTGGACAGTGGAATCTGGGGGTCAATAGCGTGAGAAACGTGAATGTATACTCTTCTTGTTCCCTCACGCTGGTAGCGTTGCTGGATCGCAGTGGTCATATGGTGCAGCGCAGTGGTCGTACCCCAGTCCACGCTCCTGACCGGGACCGAAACCCCCGCATTGCCGGTGGTGCATCGTGCGAGGACCATAGGGGACAGTTGCTGTCCGGCAGCGGCAGCAACCGCTGGAGCCGAAATCGCCGAGACTGGCAAGCGGTCGGGATTCGTCGGATTGCTGCTGCTCGATGGAGCATCGGGGCCGGGAGCATCGGGCAGCGGACACGGCAGAGTGTAGGATAATACCCGTACGGCTTCGGTTGCCATGCACACAGGAAATGCGGATCCGACTCGAGATGGTTAGCAGGGCTGGAGAGCACGGGAAGGGTGTGATGGCGGCAACGAACCTAGTGTCTCCATCGCACTCCCTATCCAATCACCGTCCGTGGGCGCCGCCAGATCGTCCTCAAAGACCTCGTGCTCTGGCTTTATCGTCGGATTGGACGCGTTCGAAACCGCCGGTAGCGCGTCGCTATCGATCTCGGTGTCTGCGCGCTCGCCTCTATCGTGCGGACCGACTCTGACCTGTTCCGTGGCTGCAGGTTCCCGAGCTTGAGATGTCGCGAACTCTCTAATCCCGGTCATCATCCGCACCGTGGTCTCTCGATCGGCTTGTATCCGTTGTATTCCGTCCTGCTGCCAATCCAATATCCCATTATCGTCAGGAGGGGTCAGTAGTGCGAGTCCACCCCTCACCATGTGCGGTCCGGCGGCCAGTAATGCGTGCTGAGCAGCAGTAGCCGCACCTCCCAAAATCCCTCCATCCCCTCCATTATGCATCCCTCCACGTCCTCCGTCCGCTCCACCGTGTTGTCCGTTTACGCTCTCCTTGCAGGCTCCGCACATAATGGGCGAATTGTTCAGGCCGATATCGGGAGTCGTCGGATATGCCAATCCTAGCAACGGCTGCCCCACGAATCCACCCCGGTGACGATTGCAGGTGTTCGGGTCTATCGTGTGCCGTCGTTGTTGTTGTTGTTGTTGTTGTTGTTGTTGTTGTTGCTGCTGCTGTTGTAAGTTGCTGATTCCTGGAGCTGGCAGCTCCAGACGCAAGTTCGACTTCGGAGAGATCCTGTCTTTGAATCCGTTTGCTGGTTCGTGAACGAGCAGCTGGGCAGGAGGTGTTGCAGGACGTGAGCGCCTAGCGATGGTGCCAGTTAATTCCGCAGCCGGACTCATCCTCCCCGACGAACTACCCCGAGTTTCCCATGGAAATCCTGTCATTGAGAGTCTTCTGGACGATGTGCCTCCTGAAGACGTCGAATCTTCTTCTCTTGCCCTGCCCCAGAACTCAGTGGTCGGCGTGGTAGCTCCGAGCGCGACAGCTGGCGTGACGGCTGGTGGAGAGGATGTTCCCATCGCGAATAGCGGAAGATGCGGACAGGAAAGCGAAGGCGAAAGTCTCGGTACGGTAGATCGTGCTCGCTTATGGCCAAACACCGTGGTAAGTTGAGTATCCGGCTGAGAGTTCGGAGGAGGAGGCGGTGGTGGCGATGGAGCCCGGTGTTGGTCGTCTTGTCGTTGTTCCCCTTTGGAAGACGACGGGCCTATTGAGAACATACAGGGGGAAACTCTTTGTCGGACGGATGATGTGTGTCAAAGTGACTGGAACTGGGAGTGAACACTTAGGTTAAGAGCGAATCCCTGGAGGCACAGGCTGTGAGCCATTTTTTATCTGGAACCCGGCAAAGTGTGTATCACCTCTGTGCTTTTTTTTTCCTCTACAGGCGTAGATATCAGTTTTCAGGCGTTCAGTTGTTTATCTTCACAGCCGGGTAAAGCAAGCCGTAGCTCTGGTTTGCTTTGACAGCCCTGACTATCCGTTGGTTAGTCTTTACTGGCCTGTCTAAGGGACTTTTGACTTTGTTCTGATCGCGTGTCATACGATGGGGGGAGGGAAAGACAATGGAAAGATGGGAACGGATGGTATGAGAACGAGGTGTGCGGAAGCAGGTAGGAATAGGGATTGGGGGGGACGGAGCGAGGAGAATCAACCATGCATAAGCAACACGGGCCTGCAAAGCTGATCTCGAGCATGACCTGACACGAGTGACCTGGACGCACACATCTCCGCAGACCCAACCTCTCCTGACTCGCCGCCGCCGCCGCTCGCTGTCGTCCCAGATTCTCACGGCAAAGGAAACACACACACACACACGCACACACACACGAAATGAAACAGAAACACATACTTTTTTTTTGACGGAGAAGGATCGAGCAGGAAGACGGACGATCTAGCTGTCAGAAGCGGCGGTTGTGGGTCAGCCCTTCCAATAGATACGACAGGTATCTATGCGACCCATATGCTTTCGCAGCCAGATAACTACAGACTTTCCCAGGACTGGGGGGGGGGGGGGGGGGGGAAACAAAAAAACGGG